>Ga0209273_10000409_pt1 | contig 57216 bp, 46 predicted proteins | sample tdAd471_FD_187126 | JGI IMG/M metagenome (GOLD analysis project Ga0209273, IMG submission 187126) | Marine sediment microbial communities from the Atlantic coast under amendment with organic carbon and nitrate - tdAd47.1 (SPAdes)... | ecosystem: Environmental > Aquatic > Marine > Coastal >...
CCCTGTCTTTGCTGTCGTCGGTCATTCGATTTTCATCTTGATGTACTTGGGCTCAAGGTAATCCATGATGCCGAGGCTGCCGCCCTCGCGGCCCATACCGCTTTCCTTGATGCCCCCGAAGGGAGCTTCCGCCGTTGCGAGCAGCATTTCATTGACACCGATCATGCCGCACTCGAGCCGCTCGGACGCCAGGTGCGCGGTTTTCAGCGACGACGTGAATACGTACCCCGCCAAACCGAACGGCAGCGAATTGGCCCGTTCCAGCACCTCGTCCATCTCGGTGAAGGTGGTGATCGGCGCCACTGGCGCGAACGGCTCGTCGATCATGATGCGCGCGTCGTCCGGCACCTGGCCCAAGACCGTCGGCTCGATGAAGTAACCCCGGTTGATGCCCTCCGGGCGGCCCCCGCCGGCCAACAACTCGGCGCCTTTCTCGCGCGCGTCGGCGATCATTTCCAAGGCCGTCTTGAGCCCGCGCTCGTTGGCCATGGGGCCCATCTGCACGCCTTCGTCCATGCAGCCGCCGACCTTGAGGCCCTTGGCCACGGCGGCGAAATTGCTGGCGAAGGTCTCGTAGACCTTCTCATGCACGTAGAAGCGGCTGGGCGAGATGCAGACCTGGCCGCAGTTGCGGAACTTGGTGTTGGCGCAAGCGACGGCGGCGGCGGCCGCGTCGGTATCGTCGAACACCAGGACCGGGCCATGACCGCCCAATTCCATGGTCACCTTCTTGATGCCGTCGGCGGCGAGATGCAGGATCTCGCGCCCGACCGGCACCGAGCCCGTCAGCGATACCTTGCGCACGATGGGCGAGCGCACCAGATGCGGCGCGATCCGCGACGAATCGCCGGTGACGAAATTGACAACGCCGGCGGGAATGCCGGCATCGTGGCAGGCCTGGATCAGCGCCATGCACGAACCGGGCGCCTCGCCCGCCGGCTTGACCACGATGGAGCAGCCCGCGCCGAGCGCCGCGGCGATCTTCCGGGCCGGCAGCAGTGCCGGGAAGTTCCAGGCGGAAAAGGCGGCGACCACGCCGACCGGCTGGTAGAGCACGCTCATGCGCACGTCGGGCGTGCGGCCCTCGATGGTCTGGCCGTAGATGCGCTTGGTTTCCTCAGCATACCATTCGAACTGGTCGGCGGCGGCGCCGGTCTCGCCCACGGCCTCGGCCAGCGGCTTGCCGGTTTCGATGGCCATGATCTTGGCGATGGCATCGACGCGCTTGCGGATCAGCTCCGCGACCTTCCTGATCTTGGCGGCGCGTTCCCACGGATTGACGGCACGCCAGATTTTCAGGCCGGCTTCCGCGGCGGCGAGTGCCGCGTCGAGGTCCTTCTCGGTCGCCGCCGGAATGGTTCCGATGACGTCCTCGGTGGCCGGGTCGGTCACCTGCTTGACGCCGCCGTCGGATGCAGCGCGCCATTCGCCCGCGATATAGAGGCCGTAGTCTTGATACATTTTCTTTTCGTTCCCTCGGGTTAAATGTCTTGTTCGTGCCAGGTCCGCTGCACGTCCTCGCACCAGTTGCCGACGTTCCACGACCCGTAGGCGCCCATGCCGCCGCGTTCGTCTGGACCGCAATAGACCGGTACGTGCACGACCGACAGGCCGTCGTGGGCATACGCATCCGCCAGCGCCGCCTTCAGCGCCGCCGCGTCGCCCGAGCCGTCGACCGCCTTGACGCCCTGGACGCTGGACGCCAGCGCCACGTAATCGACGGCGACGCTGTCGTTGGTCTTGAAACCGTGCCCGTACTGGGCATCCTGCAGGCCGGTGATGGCGGCCATGCGGCGGTTGTCGAAGATGACGATCATGCCCCGGGCCCCGTGCTCGACGCCGTCGATCAGCACCGCCGGGTTCATCATGAACGAACCGTCGCCGGAAAAGGCGATGGGGTATTTCGGATCGTCGGCCAGTGCCGCCGAGACCATGGCGGCCGCGGCGAAGCCCATGTAGGAGGCGCCGGTTTCCGTGTAGGTCTCGCCCGGAGCATCGTCCTCGACGATCTGGAAACCGTTGGCCTGGACGTCACCGGCATCGAAATATTTGACCGCGCCGACGGACTTGGCGAAATCGGCGGCGACCTTGATGGCGGCAGGCTGGGTCAGGAGCTCGCGCCCGAAGGCCGGATCGGCAAGCGCAGGCGTGGCGTAGAGCCCGGTCTTGAACGCCAGCCATTCGGCTTTTTTCGCCGCGCAAGCCTCGAGCCAAGGCTCCTTAGCCTCCGCTTTGGCGCCGCCGGTACGCGCGATCACCTGGAGCCAGCGCTCGATGACGGCGGTGATGTCGCCTTGCAGCGCCAAAGTCCGGTTGTAGTGCGCCACGTCGGCGACGTCGGCATTGATGTTGATGACCGCCTCGGCCTTTTCGTAGCCGATGCCCGAGCAGTCCGCCTGGCAAACCCCACGCGACCCGATCACCACCAAGAGATCGCCCTCCGCCATGGCGTAGTTGCCGCTGATCGAGCCCTTGGAACCGCCCACGTGCATGTTCTGCACATGTTTGTCGGGCAGCACCCCCGTGGAACCCGGCGACAGGGCCACGGCGGCGCCGATGGTCTCGGCCAGTTCGGTCACCGCCTGGGCGCCCGAGCGCGCGCCGCCGCCGGCCTTGATGACGATGCGGTTGTGTGCGCGCACCAGTTCGGCGGCGCGTTCGAAGGCGTCGTCGGTGGCCGGCGCCTGCGTCGGCAGCGCCAGGCGGTCGGGCAGGCTGCCCATATTCAGCGACATCGCCTGCGGCTGGGTATTCAACGGCAGCAGCATATAGAACGGGCCCGCCTTGGTCGGGTGGTGCACCCTGGCCGTGCCGCGCCGCATGCAGTCGCGAAGCGCTTCGGGCGTATGCAGCACGTAGCTCTCGCCCATGGTCTGGGTCAGGCGGCCGTAGAGCCCCTGCTCCGGCTTCGGAATCTGCTGCATGTTGTAGCCCTCGCCGTGCGAGGTCTCGTCGCCGTAGATATGGTAGACACCGACGCCGTTGCTGGCCGCCGCCAGAGAGCCGGCCATGGCCTGCAGGCCGCCCGGCCCGATGGAAGTCACCACCGCCGGGGTCTCTCCGTAGGTCCAGGCGAGCGCGGTGGCGGCGTGCGCCATGGCCACTTCGTTGCGGAAATTGAAAGTCCGGGTGACGCCCTCTTCCTCGTAGACGCGCAGCACCTCGCCGAGATCGGTGGAGCCGTGACCGAAGATCGCCAGGTACTTGGTCACGCCCTGCCTGAGAAGACCGAGCACCAGGCCTTCCGAGAGCGTCGTGTCGAACTGCTTGGGCAGATCGCCGACGGCAATGGCCGCATCGATGGAACCGGCGCGGCCGATGGCGCGGGCGTGGGCGCGCATGGCGGCGGAAAGATCGGTCTCGGCGGATTGGTCCAACATCTCTCAGTCCTTTCTTATTTTTCAGGCCACGACTTCCGACCCGGCTTGCGCCGCCTTGAGGCGCGCGCGGCGCTCGAAATAAAGCGACCAACCGACCGAAAGCGCCGCCATGGAGAGGAAGAACAGGCTATAGGGCGAAGTGAAAAAGATGCTGTAGTCGCCTTTCGACGCTGTCAGCGCGATGCGCAGGTGTTCCTCCAGCGGCTTGCCAAGCACCAGCGCCAGCAAAAGCGGCACCACCGGCATGTTGAGCCAGCGCATGACCAGCCCGAGCAGCCCGAAGCCGAGCATGACATAGACGTCGAAGAACGAGTTACGCAGCGAATAGCTGCCGATCACGCAGAGCAGCGCGATGGTCGGCATCAACAGCGCGCGCGGCGTTGCCAGCAGTTTCACCAAGAAGCGAATACCCACCAGCGCCACCACCAGATTGAAGATATTCGCCCAGAAGAACGAGAAGATGATGCCGTAGGCGAAATCACCGCGTTCCAGGAACAATAGCGGCCCCGGCGCCAGCCCGTGGATCAACAGCGCGCCGATGAGGATCGCGGTCACCGGATCGCCTGGAATGCCGAGCGTCATCATCGGAATCAGGGCACCGCCGGTAACGGCATTGTTGGCCGATTCCGGCGCGGCGATGCCCTCGACCGCGCCCTTGCCGAAGCCGTCCTTCTTGCGGGTCAGTTTCTTGGTGTAGTCGTAGCTGATGAAGGCCGCGATCGGCCCGCCGGCACCCGGCAGCAAGCCCAGGAACGAGCCCATGGGCGATCCGACCAGAACCGGGACCAACATGCGCTTGATGTCGGCCAGCGTCGGGAATACCCGGCCGGTGTTGACGTCGACCTTCATGGGCGCCGCCGCGCCTCGCTTGGGACAGATATTTTCGACCAACTGCGGGATGGCGAACAATCCAATCAGCGCCGTCAGGAAATGCAGGCCGGAAAGCAGATCCGGATTGCCGAAGGTAAAGCGCGGCGTTGCCATCATCGGATCTTGGCCGACGGAAACGATCAACAACCCGAGGGCCGCCGCCAAAAGCCCCTTGATCAGGGAGCGCGCCGCGAACGAGCAGATTACGGTGAGGCCGAAGAACACCAACGAGAACAGGTCCGGCGCGCGGAAGCTCAGGGCCAGTTCCGCCAGGCGCGGTGAAATGGTGTAGAGGCAGATGAAACTGAACAACCCGCCGACGAAACTGGCGAGAATGGCAATCCCCAGCGCCCGACCCGATTCGCCCCGCTTGGTCAGCGGATAGCCGTCGATGGCGGTGGCCGCCGCCGACGGCGTGCCTGGAATGTTGAGCAGAATGGCGGAAAAACTGCCGCCGGTCATGCCCGCCACGTAGAGCCCCAGCATCAGCGCGATGGACATGTTGGGGTCGAGGGTGAAGGTCATCGGCAGCACGATGATGATGCCGGTGGAAATAGTCATGCCGGGAATCATCCCGACAACCAGGCCGATGATCACGCCGGCGAAGGTGGCGAGAAGACTGTCGGGCTGGATAGCCTGAAAAAATCCGAGAGCTGCGTCGTCCATGGTTTTCGTTCACATCCAAGGCGCGCCGGGCAGCATGATCCGGAACACCTCCCGAAACAGGTGATAACAGACGAGCGGTATCAAGACCGATCCGGCGGCAAGCATCCATGTCTTGCGTGAATCGCAAAGCCACATGAGCCCTGCGAAGAACGGGATCGCCGCGAACAGGAACCCGACATCGGGGATCACGGTGACGAAAAGCCAGACCCAGGCCAGCATCGCCACCGCTTTCACCTGGATCGGCTCCAGGCGCGGAAATCGCCCGAGCGCCTTGAGCCCGATGAGGCCCTTGATCAAAAGCCCGATCGAAAAAACAACGATCAAGGCCGTGACCATTGTCGGAAACAGCCCCGGCCCCGGAAGTTCACGGATCTGCCGGTCCGGCAGTTCCGACGTCAGATAACCGTAGACGAGACCGAGAGTAAGGAAGACGGTCGCCGCGATGACATTGCGCAATGGCATGGTGTCATCGGGCGGCGATCCGCCTTCCATATTTTCCGATTCCGACACGGAAGCCTACTTCTTCTTCGACTGATAGAGGCCGGCGGACACCATGATGCCGCGAACGACACCGTCTTCCGTGTTGATCATTGTGTCGAATTCGCCACCGGTCAGGGGCTCCACGGTAAAGCCCTTCTTCTTGGCGAGCCCCATGAAGGCGTCGGACTTGGCGGCCTTGATCATGGCGTCGGCAAGCTTCGCCTTGACCGCCGCCGGCGTACCCTTGGGCACGGAGATGCTGCGGAACAGATTGAGCTTGGCCGGGTATCCCTGCTCGGCCGCCGTCGGCACCTCGGGGATCACCGTATTGCGCTTGTCGCTGGCGATCGCCAGCAAGCGGATCTTGCCGGCCTTGGTCAGGTTCAGCAGCGCCGTCAGCGGGCCGACCATGCCGTCGGCTTCACCCGAAAGCACCGTTGCGTTGCGGCGCTTCACGCCAACCGGCAGGTGGATGAACTTGCAGCCCTTGACGGCATTTTCGTAGGCGATGGCGGCCACGTGGGTGGCGCTGCCGGCGCTGGAGTTGGCCATCTTCAGGGTGCCCGGGTTCTTGGCGCAGTGCTCCGCGAATTCCTTGAAGGTCTTCCACGGCGCGTCGGCGCGCACGGCCAGCGGCATCGGCTGGTATTCGACCTGGCCCAAGTGATCGAGCGCGTCGTGCTTGTAAGGCACGTTGCCGATGTTGGTGGTGGTCAGGATCGAGGTCGACGCCCAGGCCATGGTATAACCGTCGGGCTTGGCGTTCTTGGTGAAAGTGTAGGTCACTGCGCCGCCGCCGCCGGGCTTGTTAACCGCGACAACCGGCACGCCGAGAACCTTGCCCATTTCCTTGGCCAGCAGACGGCCCTCGATGTCGGCGCCGCCGCCGGCACCAAACGGAATGATGAACTGGATTTCCTTTTCGGGGAATTCAGCCTTGGCGGCGCCGGCCAGGCCGGTCACGGCCACGGCGGCCGCCGTGGCGGCGACCACGAACCGGCGCCTCATTGTGTTCTTTTGCGTCATCTGAGTGCTCTCCCATTGGTTTTTGCATTTTCGATGATCGGCCGCGGGACTTTCCCGCCGCCTATTCCGCCGCCTCGAGCCCCGCGTTCTGTTGGTGCATCTCCCTAAGGGCGGCAAGAACCTTTTCCGGCGTCGCCGGCAGCGACGTCAGTCGCACGCCGACGGCGTCGTAGATGGCGTTGATGATGGCCGGCGCCGTCGGCAACAGTGCCGGCTCGCCGATTCCCTTGGCGCCCAAGGGGCTCAAGGGATCTATATCCTCGATAATCACGGAGGTGATTTCCGGCACGTCCAAGGACGTCGGCAGGATGTATTTGGCGAAACTGTCGGTGGTGGCGTGGCCGTCGGTCTGGCTGTACTCCTCCATCAGGGCCTGGCCCAGCCCCTGCACGACACCGCCCTCGATCTGGCCCTCGACACCGCGCGGATTGATGGCGCGGCCAACGTCGTGGGCGGCCCAGATGCCGAGCACCTGGACCTCGCCGGTCACCGTGTCGACCTCGACCTCGGCGACCTGGCAGCCGAACACATAGGCCTGCCAGGGGCTGCCGGATCCGTCGACGGGATCCAGGCCGGTGTGATGCGCCGTATAGCTACCCGAGCCCACCGGCACGACACCACGCTGGGCTTTGCAAATATGCACGGCCTCGGCCATGGTCATGCTCAGGTTGGTTTCCTCGGCCCAGATCCGGCCGCGCTGGGCGCGAATCTGGTCGGGCTCGACGCCCCAATGTTCGGCCAATTCCGCATCGAAGGTCTCGCGCGCGTTGCGGCACGCCAGCGCAACGGCGTTGGCGATCATGTATGTCTGGCGGGTGGCGCCGGCATGGGCGGCTTCGGGCGATCGCGCCGTGTCGTTGTCGCCGATGGTCACGTCTTCCGGCCGGATGCCGATCTCCTCGGCAGCCACCTGGGCCAGCACCGTAAGGATGCCCTCGCCGATCTCGGTGACGCCGGTGACGATCTTTGCGGTGCCGCCGTCGTCGATCTCCACCCAAGCGCCGGCCCGGTCCTTGGTGGCCGTCCGCGCAATACCGTACCAGGACGCCGCCATGCCGCGGCCCCTCACTTTCCCATTGGCCTTGCCCAGCGAGCCCGCGCGGCGGCTGTTGTCCAGCTTGGCGCCCAGCGTGCATGGCGCGCGATTGCCGGCCCGGCCCAAATCGCCGCGCACCGGACCGCGCGCATTCGGCGGCCCGCTTTCCCAGCCGGACGCGGTTTTCGCCGCTTCCAATACCTGTGGCAGACTGACAGAGTTCAGCGTCTGTTGGGTATGAGTGGTATCACCCGGTTTGAAGCCGTTCTTCAGGCGCAATTCGAACGGGTCCAACCCTAGGCGTTCCGCCGCCAGGTCGATCATGGTCTCGGTGGCGAACTGCGGCTGCATGGCGCCGAAGGTGCGGAACGCGCCGGACGGCGTGTTGTTGGTATAGATGCCGTAGGTGTCCAGCTTGACGTTCGCCGCCCGATACGGCCCGGCGCCCAGGATCGCCATCTTGCGCATGACGCCCTCGGTCGACATGCCGTAGGCGCCGCCGTCGCAGATCGCCTCGATGGCGATGGCGGTGATGGTGCCGTCGGCCTTCAGGCCCATGCGGTAGTTGATCAGCGCCGGATGGCGCTTGGCGGTGGTGGTGATCGATTCCTCGCGAGTGAACACCAGCCGCACCGGGCGGTCGGTCTTGATCGCCAATAGGCCCAGCATGCCCTGGTAGATCATGTCTTCCTTGCCGCCGAAACCGCCACCGACGGGGCTCATGACCATGCGTATACGGTTGATCGGCCGGGCCAGGATGTCGGCGAGCATGTGACGATGATGGGTGATGTTTTGGCTGGGTGAATGGATGATCAGCACGTCATCGGCATCGACCCAGGCGATCCCGGCCTCGGGCTCCAAATAGGCGTGCTCCACCTGCTGGGTGCGGAAATCGCGCTCGATGACGATCTCGGCCTCGGCCAGCGCCTTCTCGGCGTCGCCCTTGCGGATCGGAATGTGCGTCACCACGTTGTCGGGCGCGTAGTCGTGCAGCACCGGCGCACCTTCGGCGCGCGCCTGGCGAACGTCGAACAGCGGCTCCAGGTCTTCGTATTCGACAGTGATTAGGCGCAGCGCTTCCTTCGCCGTTTCCAAATCCTCGGCGGCAACGGCGGCCACCGCCTCGCCGACGTAACGCACCTTGTCGCGCGCCATGATCGGCTGGTCGTGCACGAAAACGCCGAAACCGTCGGTGCCGGGCACATCGGCACTGGTAATCACCGCTTCGACGCCGGGCAGTGCCTCGGCGGCGGAGGTATCGATGGACTTGATCAGCGCGTGCGGCCTGGGGCTCCGGAGCACCTGCACCTCGAGCATGCCGGTCATGGTCATGTCGCCGGCGTACTGCAGCTTGCCGGTGACCTTGCCGGGCGCGTCGATGCGGCTGACGCTGGCGCCGATGAAGTTGTCCTGCTCAACCGCCGGATCGAGCGCCGTTTCCGGCAGCTTGCCGTTCATCACGTCACGCGCCAGCTCGACCGCCTCGACGATCTTCTGGTAACCCGTGCAGCGGCAGATGTTGCCGCCGATGCCTTCCTTGATTTCGTCCTGTCCGGCTTGCGGGTTGTCGCGCAGCACCGCCGTCGCCGCCATGACCATGCCGGGGATACAGTAGCCGCATTGGCTGGCGCCCATCTTGTGGAACGCCCGCTGGATGGCGGTGCGGCCGTCGACCTTGGCCAGGTGCTCCACCGTCTCGATCTCGACGCCTTGCGCCTTTACCGCCGGCATCAGGCAGGACTTGATCAGCTTGCCGTCGACGAACACCGAACAGGTGCCGCATTCGCCGGCGCCGCAGCCTTCCTTGGTGCCGGTCAGGTGCAGTTCCTCGCGCAGGAAATCGAGAAGCCGCCAATGGGATTTGGCGATCTTGGTAACGGGCCTGCCGTTGACGGTCAGTTGCAGCGGCACATCAGCCATGGGCGGCCTCCAATGTCTCGGATTGAGGTTCGATCGCATGGCCGGCGTCGGCCGTCGCCGATAGGATGGCGCGCCGGGCGAAGCCGGCGACCACGTCGCGCCGGTATTCGATGCGTGAGCGGGACGCCACGTGATCGACGGGCAATTGCGCCGCTTCCGCAACGATATCGGCCTGCATGGGTTTGCCGATCAAAAACCGTTCGACCTCGCGGGCGCGCACCGGCGTGGCGGCGATGCCGCCGAAGGCCAGCCGCACGTCCTCGAATGTCTTGCCGTCGGCGCCGGGCTTCACCAGTGCGGCGGCGCAAACGACAGAAATCACCAGGGAACGCCGATGCCCGACCTTTTCGAAGGCGCCGCCGTAACCCTCGGCCGAACGGCAGTAGATGGCGCTGACGATTTCGCCCGGCGCCAGTTCGGTGCGGCCGGGGCCGGTGACGAACTTTTCGATGGCGATGCGCCGGCGCATGACCTCGCCGCCGGCGAGCGACACGCATTCCACTTCCGCGTCGACGGTGAACATGGGCGGCGTGGTGTCGGCGGCGGGCGAGGCGTTGACCACGTTGCCGCCGATCGTCGCCTGACGGCGGATCTGGTCGTCGGCGAACCAGACCGCGCATTGCGGCATCTGCGGCAGATGACGGGCGAGGTCCTTGTCTTCCAGGAAGCTCTGGATATCGAGGGTCGCGCCCAGCCGCAGCGTGCCGTCCGCAAGGGCCTCCCAGCCGCCCAGTTCGGCAACGCGGGAGATGTCGATGATCGCCGGCACCTTGGCGTCGCCGGCAACGTCGCCGGCGCGCCCGGCGCGCGCCCAGGGCAACAGGTCGGTGGCGCCGGCCAGCACGCGGCTGCCCGCGGGCGCCTCGGCCAAGGCCGAAAGTGCATCCGCCAGGGTTTCCGGCGTCAGGTAGGCGTCACAGAGCAGCATGCCCCAACTCCCTCTTTCCCTTTTACTCGGCCGCTTCCGCCTTGGCGGCGGCGAAGTCGTTCTTGACCACGACCTTGATGGCGTCGTCGACGCGGTCCTTGGCGTAGCGGATCGCTTCCGGCAGTTCGTCCATCATGAAGGTATGGGTGTGGATCAGGGTGGCATCGAAACGCTTCTGCTCCATGAAGGCGCAGGCGCGATGGGTACCGCTCTTGCCTTCGCCACGGATGCCGTAAACGTAGATGTTGTTGCGGACCAGGTGCGCGACATCGACCGGCACATCCTCGCCCGGGAATGCCTGCAAGCAGATCTTGCCGCCGCGGTTGACCATCTTGGCCGCGTCGTTAAGACCGCTCGGCGCGCCGGAGCATTCCAGCACGTAGTCGACACCGATACCGTTGGTATAGCCGCGCACGGCCTCGACGGCGTCTTCGTTGCGCACATTGACGACATAGTCGGCGCCCAGCTTCTTGCCGATTTCGAGGCGGTTGTCCCGGGTGCCGGTCAGAATCACCGGCTGCGCACCCAATGCCTTGGCGACGGCAACCCCCAACAGGCCGATCGGCCCCGGTCCGGTGACGACGACGCTCTCGCCGGCGACCAGGCCACCCAGTTCCGTCAGCCCGTACATGGAGGTACCGGCGGTGACCACCAGCGTCGCCTCTTCGTCGGACATGCCGTCCGGGACATGCACGAGCGTGTTGATGTTGTTGACCGCGTACTCGAGGAAACCGCCATCGGTGGAGAAGCCGTTGGCGCGGTGGCCTTTGTTCACGTCGCCGTAGTTCTTGCCGTAGTTATGGCACGACGTGTACATGCCCTCGCGGCAGCGCTTGCACTGGCCGCAGCCGGCGTGAATCTCGACCGTGACGCGGTCGCCGATGGCGTATTCATCGACGCCGGGGCCGAGCGCCACGACGGTGCCCATGTATTCGTGGCCGGGCGTGAAGTTTTTGTTGAACGGCATGCCGCCCTCGATCATCGCCGGCAGGCCCTTGTAGATGATCTCCAGATCGGTGCCGCAGACGGAGATGGCGTCGATGCGCACCAGCACTTCCGCCTTGCCCGGCACCGGGACCGGCTTTTCGGTCTTGCGCAGTTCGCCGGGATCATCCAGCACCCAGGCCTTCTGAGTTTCCGGGATCGGGAAGTCGGCGCTGGTTTTCACGTTTTCGGGCATCGACATGTCTCTATCTCCTTAGGATGCATTCGCCACCAGGTCTTCGGCGTCATATTCGGTTTCGGTGTCACCGGCGTCGGCGACGGTCTTGGCCAGGGCAGCGGAAATGGCGGCGGCGGCCGCCACCACGTCGGCCCTGATATCTTGCAGGTATTCGTCCGTCGCCCGCATGCCGGGCATGGAACAACTGAAGGCGCCGACCACGGCACCGGCCTGGTCACGGATGGCGGCGCCGACACAGACGACACCGGCCTGGAATTCCTCCAGGTCCATGGCGTAGCCGTTGCGCCGCACCAGGCGCAGTTCTTCAATCAGTGCGTCGCGGTCCGTGATGGTCGCCTCGGTGAAGGACCCCATGCCGCGCCGGTCGAGGATGCGGCTGACCTCACGCTCCGGCAGCCAGGCCAGGATCGCCTTGCCGGTGGCGGTGGCATGCAAGGCTTCCGACTTGCCGCCAGGGCCGGAAATCACCCGCACCGGATGATGCGATTCCAGGATCGTCAGGGTGACCATTTCATCGCCCTGCATGGCCGCCAGGTGAATGGTCTCGCCGGTTTTCACGTTCAGCGCCCGCAGGCTTTCCATCGCCGCCTCGACGAGACTGAACTGGCCTATGCGCGAGCCGCTGAGCTCGAGAATCTTGTTGCCGAGAAAATAAGTGCGGTCCTGGGAGTGGCCGACGTAGCCGTGCTCGACCAGGGTGCCGAGAAGATGATGGCAGGTGGAAACGTTCAGACCCATGCGCTGCGCGATGGTGTTGAGCCGGAGCTTGCCGTCGGAGGCGGCCAGCAGTTCCAGCAGCCCTAGCGCACGCTCGACCGACTTGACTAGGCGCCGCGATTTCGGCTTGGCAGCGCCAACGTCCGTTCCGAGGGCTGGTTCACCCAGTTTCGGCAACGTCATATCCTCCCCATGACAGTGGGAAACACACTACCGATCGGATATCAATTTTGCAATGGGAAAATTAAATTTGACAATGTCAAATTTCTTCACGAGCGCCAACTGACGTTTCACGCGGGCACCGTTGCGCCGACATTTCATGAAAAGGTCGAATTTGCGAAAATATACATCGCCGCACGAGGGTTTTCCGGCACCTTCGATGGCATAAACAATTCTGGAAAAACGAGCCGATCACAGCCCTGAGGAAGTGGAAATCCCGAAGTCGAAACCCTATTCTCATCGATCGCCCTAGCGCTCGGTCTGCCATTGGCCTTGTGTCACCCTCCCCTCCGGAACGGTTTTTGAAAGCCGCCATTGAGGCCATCGTCGACGCCATCGAGCGGGGCGAGGCGCCCGCCGCCGACGCTGCCCTGCGCGAACACTTGCGCGCCATTCTGGCCGATTTGCCGGAGATCGTCCGCGCCCACGCCGGTCTGCTCGAAGATGCCGATACCGGCTGAACGCCCTCGAGCCCCCTAAAGGGGGTGCAGGGTGGCCAGGACGTCGTCGATCAGTTCCGGCGTCGAGGCGACGAAGGCATCTCCCCTTTGACCGGAAAAGAAATCCTCCAACCGGCATTCGCGTCCGTCGAGATAACGAAAACAGGCGCCGGCGCGGCGGGCGATTTCATAGCCGGCGACAATATCCCATAAACCTGCACCGGTAACGAACATTGCCGACGCGGCGCCGCTGGCGAGATAACAGAGATGCGCGGCGGTGCTGCCGAGCGACCGTGTCTTGCCGGGAAAATCGGTCCGGAAACGGGAGTGGAACCGCGAAAGCACCAGCATCAGGTCGTCCCGGTCGAGGGCCGGCTTTTCGGTACAATGCAGAACGTTTAAACCAGAGACCGCGCCGCCGTCGGCACGGGTGGCGAACATCTCGCCGGTGAGGGGGTTGTGGAAGCATCCGGCCACCACGGCGCCGGCCTCTAAAACGCCAATGGAAACGCCCCACACCGGCAACCCGCGCGCGAACGACGCCGTGCCGTCGATCGGATCGACAACCCAGGTGCGGCCGCCCGCGGCGGCGGCCAGCGCCGCGAACTCACCGGGGCGCGAGGTTTCCTCGCCGAGGAACAGGTCCTCGGGAAAGCGCTCGGCGATCCGCCGGCGGATGAACCGCTCGACGGCGGCGTCGGTCTGGGTGATCTCGGTGCCGTCCGCTTTCAGGTCGATATCGAACCGCTGAAAACCCTCGAGCGCCAACGCGCCAGCGTGCCGGGCGAGGTCGGCGGCGAAGGCATGAAGCTCGCCGCTCACGGAAAAACCCCGCTGACCCGGGGAATGGCCCGGGGAATGGCCCGGGGAATGGCCCGGGGAATGGAAAGGATCGCCCGCATATTCCCGATTGCATCCAGTCTATTTGCGAAATCGGACATAATATGTAAGATTCCGAACATCAAGGCAACGCGCGCCGCATGGCGGGCGCGCGGCCCGCAGGCGGGACATTCGAGGTCATGGAGACGATTCTCAACATTTTCGGCGGCGTGGCGCTGCTGCTATGGGGAATCCGCATGGTGCGGACCGGCGTGTCACGCTCGTTCGGCGCCGAATTGCGCCAGGTGCTGACCGTATCGGCGCGCAACCGCGTCACCGCTTTCGGCGCCGGCCTGGCGATCACCGCCGCCATTCAAAGCAGCACCGCGACCGCGATGATCGTGTCATCCTTCGCCGGCCAGGCGCTGATTTCCGGCATTGCCGCCTACGCCATCATGCTCGGAGCCGACGTCGGCACCGCGGTGGTGGTGCAGGTGCTGTCCTTCGACCTGCAATGGCTGTCGCCGGTGCTGATCTTGGTCGGGGTCATCCTGTTCATGGGGGCGGACAAGAGCCGGCGCAAGAACACCGGCCGCATCATGATCGGGCTCGGCCTGGTGCTGCTGTCGCTGCGCCTGATCGTGCTGGCGTCGGCACCGCTGCGGGCCAGCGAGACGGTCTCGGTGCTGCTGCAGCCGCTCGCCAGCGAACCGATCATGGCCATCGTGTTGGTCGCGGCACTGACCTGGGCCTCCCATTCCAGCGTTGCTATCGTGCTGCTGATCATCTCCCTGGGCTCCATGCAGGTGATTAGCCTGCAAATGGCGATCGTCATGGTGCTCGGCGCCAACCTGGGGGGCGGGCTGGCGGCCGTCGGGCTGACCATGAAAGCGCCGCCCGCCAACCGCCGGGTGCCACTCGGCAACCTGGCCATGCGTGCCGTCGGCGTCATCGTGGTGATGCCGTTCGTTCCCTACCTGGTGCCCTACCTGAGCCTGTTCGGCGACACGCCGGGGCCGGTGATCGCCACCGCACACCTGGCCTTCAATGTCTTCCTGGCGGCGCTGTTCCTGCCGTTGCTCGACATTGTCGCCGGCCTGGGCCGCCGGCTCGTCCCCGAGCTGGAGGCCGCCAACGACGCCATGGAACCCCGCTACCTGGACCGCGCCGCGCTCGACACACCCGCCGTCGCGCTCAACTGCGCCGCGCGCGAGACGCTGCGCATGGGCGACGAGGTGCGCCACATGCTGAAGGCGACCGAAGAAGTGTTCCGCACCAACGATGGCGACGCCAAACAACGGATCGAGAACACCGACGACCTGGTCGACCGGCTGCATGAAGCGATCAAGATGTACCTGACGCACCTGTCGACGGAGGAGTTCGACGCCCTGGAAAGCGAGCGCTGCGTCGAGATTCTCAGCTTCACCACCAACCTGGAGCACATCGGCGACATCATCGACAAGAACCTGATGGAACTGGCCGGCAAGAAGATCAAGGCACGCACCGCCTTCTCGCCGGAAGGCCAGCGCGAAATCCGCGATTTCCACGAACATATCCTGGCCAACCTGGACCTGGCCATGTCGGTGTTCATGTCGAGCGACCTGGAGCTGGCGCGCCGGCTGCTGCGCGAGAAAACGGTGATCCGCGACCTGGAGCGCCAGTACGTGCAGAACCACTTCCAGCGCATCGGCGAGGGGCGCGCCGATTCCATCCAGACCAGCTCGCTGCACCTGGACGTGCTGCGCGACCTGAAGCGCATCAACAGCCATCTCACGTCGGTCGTCTATCCGATCCTGGAACGCGCTGGCGAATTGGCCGATAGCCGGCTCATCGACGACGCCGTGGACGAGCACGAGCGGTCCGGATTGCCGGCACCCGGCTCCACCGACCGTCCGCTGGAAGCCTGAGGAACGCGATGTCGAATTCCATCGAAGACCTGTTCGAATCGGTGCTGCTGGAACGCGGCAAGGATCCGGCGGCATCCAGGACCGCGAAACTTTTTGCCGGCGGCCGCATCAAGATCGCCAAAAAACTGGTCGAGGAAGCCGCCGAGGTGTCGCTCGAATGTGTCGCCAACAACCGCGACGAGGTGGTCCAGGAATCGGTCGACATGTTGTACAACTGGGTGGTGCTGCTGACCGAGATGGGCATCCGCCCATCCGAGATCTGGCACGAGATGACGTACCGCGAGCAGCACCTGGGAATGGCTGAAAAACTGCCGAAGACCGGTCTGCCGGACGGGCGCTAACAGCGGCGTTCGAAGAAGAAGACAGAAGCAAGGGAGACGCGCCATTGGTGGAGATTTCGAAATCGGGCATGTCGATCCGCCATGACGAGATCATATCGCTGATTCGTGAAAACGGTTTCGTCTCCATCGGCCGGTTGGCGGAATCATTCCGGGTCTCGGAACAGACGGTGCGGCGCGACCTCAAGGACCTGGCCGAACGCGGCCTGGTGACCAAGTACCATGGCGGCGCCGGCTTGCCGCAAGGCCCGGCGGATGTCGATTACGACAAGCGCAAGACCCGCATGCCCGAAGAGAAGCAGCGCATCGCCCGCGCCGTGGCGGCGCGCATCCCCGAGGGCGCCACGGTGTTCATCGATATCGGCACCACCATGGAGGCCGTTGCCGAGGCCTTGATGGATCATGGCCGGCTGACCGTTGTCACCAACCACGTCACCGTCGCCACCACGCTGAGTCGGCGCAGCGAGTTTCAGGTGGTCCTGGCGGGCGGCCTGCTGAAGCACAACGACCACGCCACCACCGGCGAGGCGACCCGCGCGTTCCTGGAGAAGTTCCGCGTCGGCTACGGCATTTTCGGCATCGGCGGCATCGACGACGACGGCGAACTGCTGGATTTCGATTTCCGCGACATCGGCGTTTCCGCCACCGCGATGCGCATCTCCAAGCGCCGCTTCGTGGCCCTCGACCATACCAAATACGAGACCGCCGCCGCCATCAGCGTCGGCCACATCGGCGACGTGGATGCGGTGTTCACCGACCAGGCGCCGCCGAACAAATTGACCGCCGTAATCGAGGACAATGGTGTCGATCTCATCGTCTGCTGACATGGCCTGCGGCGACATGACGCGGATGCGCCCCTTGGCCGACTGGCCCTTGCCGGCGCGAAGCGGCATTCGCGGCGTGCTCGCGGATATCGACGATACCCTGACCACCGATGGGCGGGTGCCGGCGGCGGTCTTCGCCGCCATGGAAAGGCTGCGTGCAAATGGGCTTCTGGTGATCCCCGTCACCGGCCGGCCGGCCGGCTGGTGCGACATGATCGCGCGCACCTGGCCCGTGGACGGCGTGGTCGGCGAAAACGGTGCCTTGGCTTTTCGCCATGATCCGGCGGCCCGGCACATGGTCCGGATTTACGCCGATAGCCCGCAATCACGCGCTGAAAACAGGGCCCGGCTGGAACGGGTCCGCGACGATATCCTCGCCGCGATCCCCGGCGTTCGGGTGGCCGCCGACCAGCCGTTCCGCGAGACCGACCTTGCCATCGATTTCAACGAGGACGTTTTCGGCCTGGCACCCGAGACGCCGGAAGCCGTTGTCGGCCGGTTCGAGGCGCATGGTGCCACGGCCAAGATCAGTTCCATCCACGTCAACGGCTGGTTCGGCACCTACGACAAGCTGACCATGACCCGCCGGCTTCTTTGCCAGGAGTTCGGCGCCGATCTCGACGCCGAACGCGAACATTTCGCCTTCATCGGGGATTCGCCCAACGATTCGCCGATGTTCGGGTACTTTCCCAATGCCGTCGGGGTCGCCAATCTGGCGCCCTTCAGCGCCGACTGCGCGCACCTGCCGGCCTGGCTGACCGCGGGGGAACGAAGCGAAGGGTTCGTGGAATTGGCCGGGCGGCTGCTCGACGCGATCAGATGATGGCGTGCCGTACCTTCGCCGACACCCACTCGCTCAGCACCACGGTGGCGATAATCACCAACAGAATCAGCGAAACCTGGGTCCAGGCCAGGTTGGTGATCGAGGCGTTGAGCTGCAAGCCGATGCCACCGGCGCCGACCAGGCCGAGCACGGTGGACTCGCGGATGTTGATGTCCCAGCGGAAGACGGAAATGCCGGCGAATGCGGGCATCACCTGCGGCACGATGCCGTAGGCGGTGACCTGGGCGTTCGACGCGCCGGTGGCGGTAACCGCCTCGACCTGGCTTTCGTCGATCTCCTCGATCGCCTCGTAGAGCAGTTTGGCGCAAAACCCGATAGAACGGAGCCCGATGGCGATGACGCCGGCGAACACGCCGGGCCCGACGATGGCGACCAAGATCAGCGCCCAGATCAGGGAATTGATGGACCGCGAGGCGACGATGATGAACAGCGCGACGGGCCGCACGAATACGACGCTCGGCGTCGTGTTGCGGGCCGCGCAATAGGCCGTCGGCACGGCCAGGACCAAAGCCATGACGGTGCCCAGCGTGGCGATGTTGAGTGTATCCCACACAGCCCCCCACAAGACGTCCATGTAGCCCCAATTGACCGGCACCATGCGGCTCGCCATGTCGGCCGCCTGGCGCGGCGCGTCGAGCACGAAGAACCACACCGTCTTTTCCGAAATCAACTGCCAGCAATAGACGAAGATCGCGGTGACGATCAGATACCCGGCCCAGATCGTGAACTGCTTGGAGCGCTCGCGCCGCTGCCAGACCTTCAATTCGCCTTGTTCGAAAACCGCCATCACTGCACCCACTTGCGAACGTAACCGGAGGTGTATTCCACCACCATGACGATGGCGATGATGATCAGCAGGATCGCCGCGGCGGAATCGAATTCGTAGCGGTCGAAGGCGGTGTTGAGCGTCGCCCCGATGCCGCCGCCGCCGACGATGCCGACGACAGCCGATTCGCGGAAATTGATGTCGAGCCGGTAAAGCCCGAGACCGATCATGCGCGGCAGCACCTGCGGCTGGACGGAATAATTGAGCCACTGGAACCAGCCCGCGCCGGTCGCCTTGACCGCCTCCGCCTGGCCCGGGTCCATGTCCTCGATGTCCTCGGCCAAAAGCTTGCCGTAAAACCCGACGGTGGCGATCGACAGCGTCAGGAAGCCGGCGAACGGCCCGAACCCGAACAGCTTGACCATGAAGATGGCGATAATCACCTCCTGGAAGCTGCGGGACACGGCGAGAATGCCGCGGCATGCCAGGTAGACCGGCTTCGGCGCCAAGTTTCTTGCCGCGCCGAGCCCCACGGGGATCGAGATGGCGATGCCGATCACCGTCGAGGTGATGGTCATCCAGATGCTCTCGTTGAGACCGTCGAGAATCTCCGCCCAACGCCCGGTGAAATCCGGCGGGAAGAAGCTGGCGAGAAACTTCTGGCCGCGCGGCACGCCCTCTGCGACGCGGCCCCAGTCGACATCCATGGTGCCGAAAGCCAGCGCCACATAAATGCCGGCCAAAAGCCAAAGCGTCCAACGCACCAGCGGGCTCTTGATGAACGGCGGTTTCTTCCAGGTTCTGGATAATGCGGTGGTGGTCATATCGACATGCCGCTCAGGTCAGTCCGGCCAGGCGGTCGCGATCCAACTCGGGACCTTGCGGGTCGGCGGAGCCATCCACCGGCTCATCGTCGGAATCGGCCAGTTCGTCCTCGTCCTCGACCTTTTCGATGGTCGCTTCCCAGTCTTCCTCGCCGTAAATCTGTGTCAGCACCTCGGGGGTCAGCCCATCGGGTGGGCCGTCGTAAACGATCTCGCCGTGTTGCAGTCCGACGATCCGCTGCGCAAACATCTGCGCCAGGAGGACGTCGTGAATGTTGATGATCGCCGACAGCTTGCGCTCGGCGCAGAGCTCGCAAACCAGCCGCATGATCTGGCGCGAGGTCTTGGGGTCGAGGCTGGCGGTGGGCTCATCGACCAGCAGAAGTTCCGGATCCTGGATCAAGGCCCGGCAAATGCCGACACGCTGGCGCTGGCCGCCGGATAACTCATCGGCGCGTTTGTCGCACATGTGGTCGAGGCCGACACGCTCGAGCAGCCGGAACGCCTCGTCGATATCCGATTGCGGATACTTGCGGAAATAGCTGCGCCAGAACCCGACGTAACCGAGCCGCCCGGACAGCACGTTCTCCATCACCGTCAGGCGCTCGACCAGGGCATATTCCTGGAAGATCATGCCCATGCGGCGGCGCGCCTTGCGCAATTGTCCCTGGCCGAGCGTGGTCAGTTCGACATCGTTAAGACGCACTTGGCCCGAGGTCGGCTCGACCAGCCGGTTGACGCAGCGGATCAGGGTCGACTTGCCGGCCCCGGAAGGACCGATCAAGGCCATCACCTGGCCGTCGGGGATATCCAGATCGATCCCCTTCAGGGCGAGATCGCCGGTCCTGTATCGCTTTACCAGTTTATCGAGACGCAGCATCCAAGCCCCCGGCGCATTGAAATTGGATCGTGAATATCAATAAAGCCCCCACCCATCGACCGGGCGCCGCTCACGCGACGCCCGGCCGTATGGGAGGAGAGTACCGTGAATTCGGTCTTACTTGCAGGTGTATTTGACACCGTTCGCCGCATCGATCTTGCGGATCACGGCCCAGTCGGACTTGTGATGGATGCCGATGAACTGGCCTTCCTTCTTGAACTCCTTCTTCAGATCGGAGCCCTCCCAATCGAAGGTGAAGAAGGCCTGCTTGATTTGCGCCGCCACCGTCGGGTGAAGATTGTGCGCGTGGCCGTAACCCGTGGTCGGGAAAGTCTGCGACTTGTAGATGGAGCGGATATTTGCCGGATCGATCACCTTGCGGTCGATCATGCGCTTCAATACCGAGTTGGCGATCGCCGCGGCCTCGTAATCCTTGTTGGCGACGCCAAGGATCGAGTTGTCATGCTTGCCGGAGAAGGTGGTCTTGAAGTCCTTGTTGGCTTCCAGACCGAACTCCGATTTGAGCAGCGCCGAGGGCGCCTTGAAGCCGGAGTTCGACGTCGGCGAAGTGAATGCCAGGGTATGGCCCTTGAGATCGGAGGGCGACTTGATGGCACTGTCGGCGGGAACGATGATTTCCATCTCATAGCCGAACGAGCCGTCCTCGGACGCCATCATCGCGAACGGCACCAGGCCGGCGCAGCTCACGGCCACCGGGTTGCCGCCGGTGTTGACGCCGGCGATGTGCAGACGCCCGGAACGCATCGCCTCGTACTGGGCGGCGTAGGACTGCACCGGGAAGAAGACCACTTTCTTGCCGGTCACCTTCGACATGTGCTTGATGAAGCCGTCCCACACCTTGGCATAAACGGCCGGGTCCTCGACCGGGGTGTAGGAAAAGATGATGGTGTCCGGATCGACCCAATCCTTGGGATCGAGCGGCAGGTCCGCGACCTGGTCGCGGTTGCGGTCGCAATATTGCGCGTCGAGGGTGCCGCGATAGCAGTCCCCAGCGGCCGAGGCCGGAGATGCGTTGATGGCGCAAGCGACGCCGATCGCGGTCAGAAACGAAAATACACTACGGCTGTTGATCATGTTTGCCTCCCATTAGCCAATTGCCCGGTTTCGCCGCGATACATAACAACGGCACCATCAACGAAACATGACATTTTTATGTGAGAAAAGTTACATTTGTCCCAGAGGCGTTGCAAATGGATTCTGGCACTCCGGTTTGAAACCGGGGACGGGCGCGCGGGTCATTTTATGAAAACGCCGAATTTTCGAAAATCCACTTCACCGCACGACGGTTTTCAGATACCTTCGACGGCATAAACAATTCTGAAAAAACGAGCCGATCACAGCCCTGAGGAGGTAGAAATGCCGAAGTCGAAAACCCTATTCTCATCGATCGCCCTGGCGCTCGGCCTGGCGTTCGCCGCCACCGTCGCCCATGCCGACATGACCTGGCGCATGGCCCACAAGATGCCGCCGGACAGCCCCGAAGGTAAGGTCTTCCAAAAGTTCGCCGACCTGGTGAAGGACTATTCGGGCGGCAAGATGACGGTCAAGATGTTCCCCAACGAGCAGCTCGGCAAGACCAACGCCGTCATGGAGCAGCTGAAACTTGGCACCGTGCAGCTCTACGCCGAGGGTTCCACCTACATGAAGAAGTGGTACCCGGACATCAACTGGATCAGCGCCGCCTTCCTGTTCGACAGCCGCGACCACTGGGTGCGGTTCATGAACAGCGACATGGTCAAGACCTGGTACAAGGAAGCCGCTGCCAAGGCCGGCGTCAACGTGCTGGGCGACCCGACGGCCATCCTGCGCGGCCCCTACCGGGTCATGGTGACCAAGCGCGACGTCAAAGCGTTCGACGACATGAAGGGCCTGAAGCTGCGCATGCATCCCAACAAATCGGCCATCGCCACCTGGACGCGCATCGGTGCCGACGTCAAGACACTGGCCTGGACCGACGTCTATCAGGCCATCGACAAGGGCATCGTCAGCGCCGTCAACAGCCCCATCGCGTTGGTCGAATCCATGCGTTTCTACGAAGTGGCGCCGCACGTCGTTCGCCACGACGAATACTATCAGTCGGTCGCCTTCATGGTGCACCAGCCGTCCTACGACAAGTTGCCGGCGGACCTGAAGGCCGCCGTCGACAAGGCCTATGACGAAGCCGGCAAGTACAGCTTCGAACTGATGGGCAAGTCGGCCGACGAATCGATCGCGCGCATGAAGAAAAGCGGCGTCACTTTCGTCGACATCGACCGCGCACCGTTCGTCAAGGTGATGGCCGACTTCTACAAACAGAAGGAAGCCGCCGGCGAACTGCCCAAGGGCTTCCTGGAAATGGTCGCCAAGACCCGCTGATCCGGGCCCCGGCAGCCGATCATGAACCAAGACGCTGAAGCTGGACCGCTGTTGCAAGCGGTCCAGCGTCTCGATGGCGCGCTGGATGCCGTCGCGAGACTGTTTCTCGTCCTCGCCAATGGGTGCCTGGGCCTGATGCTGTTCGGCACCTTCGCCACCATCACGCTCAGGCTGTTCGACGTGTCGTTCTACTGGATCTGGCCTTGGACCATGCAGTTCTTCGTGTGGATGTCGTTCATCGGCTTTTTCGTCGTCTACCGGCTGGGCAAGGACATCGCCGTCGACTTCCTGGTGCTGCGGCTGGGCTCCGGTGCCATGGTCGCCACCCGCTACATGGTGGCGGCGCTGATCATGACGGTGATGGGCGTCATGCTGTGGCAGATGCCGACCATCCTGGCGAGCCAGGTCGGCGTCATCGACGGTGTCGTCACGCCCTGGGGCGAACTCGAGCGCTATACCCTCTCCATTCCGCTTGCCGTTTCCTGCGCGCTGATCTTCCTGAACGCCTTCCTCGACGTGCTGAAGGCCCTGGCCGGCGTGCCGGAACCGCCGCCTTCGCACGCCACCGACCCGGATAGCTGAGCCATGTTCATCGTCCTCTTCATCGGTTTCATCGTCCTCATCTTGCTGCGCGTGCCGGTGTCCATGGCCATCGGCGCGGCGGTGCTGCTGACCTTCGCCACCAGCGAGTTCTCGGACTCGCTCTACATCATTCCCCAGCAGGTGCTGGAGGGCGTCAACAAGCCGTCGCTGGCCGCCGTGCCGTTCTTCATCATGGCCGGCAACCTGATGAACGTGGTCGGCATGACCGACCGCATCTTCAATTTCGCCAACTCGCTCGTCGGCCATTTCCGCGCCGGGCTGGCGCAGGTCAACGTGCTGTCGTCGATGATCTTCGCCGGCGTTTCCGGCGCCGCCGTCGCCGACTGCGCCGGGCTCGGCGCGATCGAGATCAAGGCCATGCGCGAGCGCGGCTACAAGGCCGAATTCGCCGCCGCGGTGACCGTCTGTTCGGCCGTCGTCGGGCCGATCATCCCGCCCTCCATCGGGCTCGTCATCTACGCCTTCCTGGCGCAGCAGTCGGTGGAGCGCATGTTCCTGGCGGGACTGATTCCCGGTTTGATCGTCGGCGGCGCCCTGATGCTGTTCAACCGCATCCTGGCCATCCGCCACGACTTCCCGACCCAGGAACGCGCGCCCTTGAGCGAAGTGAAGCGCACCGCCGTCGACGGCGTCCTGGCGCTGATCGCGCCGGGCATCATCCTGGGCTCGATCCTGGGCGGCTTCGTCACCGCCACCGAGGCCGGCGTGCTGGCCTGCGTCTATTCCATGGGCCTCGGCCTCTACTACCGCTCGCTGACCAAGGCGCGGCTGTGGCAGGCGCTCACCGACACCATGCTGATGACGTCGGTGATCATGATCATCATCGGCTTCTCCATCGCCATGGGCTGGCTGCTGGCGATCGAGCAGGTGCCGCAGCAGATCGGCGACGCGGTGTTCTCGGTGACCAATTCGCGCTACGTGTTCTTAGGCATCATGCTGGTGTTCATCATCTTGGTCGGCTGCGTCGTCGAGGGCGTGCCGGCGAAGCTGATGCTGGTGCCGATGCTGCTGCCGGTGATCGACAGCTTCGGCATCGACCGGGTGCACTTCGGCATCATCATTCAGTTGGGCCTGCTGATCGGCATCGCCACGCCGCCCATGGGCATCGGCCTCTACATCATGGTCGAGGTCGGCAAGGTGCCGTTCGAGAAGGTCACCATGGCGGTGCTGCCGTTCCTGGTGCCGCTGATGCTGGTGCTGATCCTGATCACCTATGTCCCGCAACTGACGCTGTGGTTCCCGGACCTTGTGCTCGGCCCGGAAACCAACAGCGTGCGCTACTGATCAACCGCCGAGCTTCGCCGCCACCTTGGCGCTGGCACCGGTGATGTCGCCGATGCGCTCGCCGGCGAGGAAGCGCTTGTGGCTGCCGGGCTCGCTCGCCATCTTGCCGAGCGCCCAATCGACATCGGCCTCGGCTTCGGCCGCCGGCATCACCAGCACGCCGGAGAAGTCGGCCAATACCACGTCGCCCGGATTGACGACGCTGCCGCCGATCGAGACCGGCACGTTGAAGCTGCCGCCGACGTCGTAGAGCCGCGTGGTGATCGGCGCCACGCCGCGCGACCAGACATTAAGATCATACTGCTCGATCTCCGGCAGGTCCGTGCAGGGCCCGTCGAGCACCACCGTGGTGCAGCCGGTGGCGACGATCGCCGCCGCGACGCCGCCGCCGAGGCAGGCGTGCTTGGTATCGCCGAGCCGATCGATGCAGAGCACGTCACCCGGCCGCAGAAACTGGATGACGTGGTGCAGCAGGGTCGAATCCTGGCCCGGAATGGCCAGGGTCACGGCGGTGCCGGCGACGGTGACACCGTTGCCGCGCACGTTCTGTACCGCCTTGTCGACGAAGCCCATGTGGCGCAGATGGCCGATGGTCGCGGTCTCGGCGCGGGCACATTTCTCGATCAGCGCCGGCGCCACCTGGGCCGGCATGTCGTTGATCACGTAGGTCATGAAACGGGATATCCTCTCTTCTTTTCAGGTTTCGTCTGCATTTGCGAATTGGTTCTTGATCGCCGAATAGGTCCGCAGCCGGTGCGCGTCGAGGACGCTGAGCGCCCCCTTCACGTCGCGCTGGATGGTGCGCTCCATCAGCTCGCGGTGCTCGTCGGCGACCGCCTTGACGAAGCCGCCCGAGACCTTCGATGCCGGACGCATGATCCGCCGGTAGCGTTCCAGGTGACTGGTCAGGTTTTCGAGGAAGCGGAGCTGCCAGCGCGAACCGCAGGCGGCGATCAGGGCTTCGTGGAAGCGGCGATGGCGCAGTTCGCGCTCTTCCTCGGCCGCCGGGTCGACGCCTTGCGCCGGCGAGGCAGCCTTGATCAGCTTGTGGTAGGTAGCGGTGATTTCCGCTTCCCAATCGTCGTCGCCGTTCGCGATGGCGGCTTCCAAGGCGCCGGCCTCCAACGCGCGGCGGATGTCCACGAGCTCGTCGAAATCGGCCTCCGAGATCTCGGCCACCCGGAAGCCCTGCTTGCCCTGCGCGGTGACGAAGGATTCGGCGGCGAGCCTGGCCAGCGCCTCGCGCAGCGGGCTGACGCCGGTCGAGTAGTGCGCCTTCAGCCACTCGGTGCGGAGCGGCTGGCCGGGCGCCAGGGCGCCGGAGCGGATGTCGCGGCGCAACTGCTCGTAGACCTTCACCGCCAGCGTCGTCGGCTGCGGATCGCTGAAGCCGCTCGTCCGTCGCGTTGCCAGTTTGGTGACGTTCATCTGGGATCCCCCGTGGCTGGTGTCATGATAGGGGCTGGCCCGGAGGCGCGGCAACCGATTTTCGGAATCTTGGGTATTTTCGAAAATCCTTGAGCGCCGCGCCCGCGCTTCGTACTGTCGGCTCCGGACAAATCGCAGGTAACCAGGGCTGGGGAACGATGATGAGCGGCACGGGCACGATCAGGCGCGGCATGAACAGCAACGTCGAACAATGGCAGGTGCGCAAGCGCGCCGTCGCTTCCGATCGCGGCGTCGTCGCGTCGCAGAACTGGATGGCCGCCGCCGCCGGCGCCGACGCGCTGTCCAAGGGCGGCAACGCCATCGATGCCGCCGTCGCCTGCGCCTTCGCGCTCAACGCCGTGGAGCCGTGGATGTGCGGCATGGGCGGCAGCGGCTACATGGTGATCTGGCGCGCCGACGAGAAACGCGCCTACGCCATCGACTTCCAGGGCATGCTGCCCAAGGCCATCTCCACCGACGACTATCCCCTCGACCCCAACGTGCCCGACGCCATCATGGGCTTTCCCGGCGTCGCCGAGAACGCCAACGTGGTCGGCTACAAGTCGATCACCGTGCCGGGCGCGGTATCGGGGCTTTCGGCGGCGCTCCAGCGCCACGGCAAGCTCGGCCTCGACAGCGTCATCGCGCCGGCCATCCAACTGGCGGAACGCGGCCTGCCGGTGGACTGGCACGCGACCCTGCAGATCGCCCTGGAGGCGCGCGAGCTCTGCAAGTTCCCGGCCAGCGCCCAAGTCTACCTGCCGAACGGCTACCCGCCGCAGCCGGAACAATACCTGCCGCTGACCAAGCTGACCGAGACCCTCAAGACCCTCGCCGCCGAGGGGCCCGACGTCTTCTACAAGGGCCGCATCGCCGAAAGCATGGCCGCCGACCTGCAAGCCGGCGGCAGCCGCATCGACTTGGACGACATGGCCGCCTACGAACCGCAATTCATCGAGCCCCTTGCCGGCACCCACCGGGGCGCGACCCTTTATACGCCGGGCGAGACCAGCGGCGGGCTGCGGCTGAACGAGGCCTTCGAATACGTCGCCGCCAACCTGGACACGGCGAAGCCCTTCGGCGCGCACGCCTACGCCACCTACGCCAAGGCCATGCAGCAGGCCTTCTATAACCACGAGCGCCGCCTCGGCCGCTTGCCGGAGAACAGCTGCACCTCGCACATGAGCGCCGTCGACGCGGACGGCAACATGGTGGCGCTGACCTACACGCTCTTGAACCGCTTCGGCTCCAAGGTGGTGCTGCCCGGGACCGGCATCTTGATGAACAACTCGGTCTCCTACTTCGATCCCCGGCCCGGCTATCCGACCACCATGGAGGGGCGCAAGATGATCAACGCGTCGAACATGTGCCCGACGGTCTGCGTGCGTGACGGCGAGGCGCTGTTCGCGGTCGGTGCCTCGGGCGCCAACCACATCGTCCCCTGCACCTTCCAGATCGCCGCCTTCCTGCTGGATTACGGCATGACCCTGGAAGACGCCTTCAACCTGCCCCGCATCGACACCGGCGCGCGCGAAAGCATCCAGGTCGACCCCGCCGTCGGGCCCGAGACGCTGGCCGAACTGGCGCAGGAATTCGAGATCGACCTGGCGCAGAACCTGGTCTTCCCGAAGCTCTATTCCTGCCCTTCGGGCGTCATGCGCGACCCGGCCAGCGGCAAGACGCAAGGCTGCGGCGATCGCATCAACCCGGTCGCCGGCGCGGCCGCCGAAGGCCCCTTCGAGATCGCCACCGCCAGCGCCGACGGCGGCCCGCGCGCCTGACCGTTCTCGGAAAAACGCGGGTTGGAAGCGGTTGATTCAAAACGATTCCTAAAAAAATCTCAGGAACGAACCCAATTTCGCCCCGTGCCCGTCGATCCCTCGCCCAATCCTTCGACTGAGGCCTTCGGCCTCGCTCAGGATGAGGCCGGGGCCATCCCCTCATGCTGAGCCGCGCGAAGCGCGTGTCGAAGCATGCGATGGCCGCTCGGCCGCTCGCGACATGTTTCCCATAGCCGGCCCCAATGCATCCCCAAACCTGGAACCATCGGCCCGGCCAACCTATTCAATTGTAAAATAGCGCGCCTGCGCCGGAAACCGGCGCTGCGAATCGGCACCGTAACACAAAACCTAGAAAAGTCAATAAATTCCTAATTTAGAAGTTCCGGTAACGGCCGGCCCATTCGGCGCGATGTCCCCATGGCGCGCGGAATCATGCATGACCGCCGTTATTCTCGTCTCGTTTCCTTGACATCCCGGCGGCGCAGGCCCACTTCATTGGCACTCTCTTTTGCAGAGTGCTAATAACAGCAATTTTATTCTTAAAAATCAAAGCCTTCACGGAGTATGAACGATGAAATTCAGACCCCTGCACGACCGCGTGCTGGTGAAACGCGTGGATCAGGAAGAAAAAACCACGGGCGGGATCATCATCCCCGATACCGCGCAAGAAAAACCCATGGAAGGCAAGGTCGTTGCCGTCGGCAGCGGCGTGAAAGCCGAAGACGGAACAGTGACTCCGCTGGATGTCAAAAAGGGAGACAGCATCTTGTTCGGAAAATGGTCCGGAACCGAAGTCAAGATTGGCGGGGACGACCTGCTGATCATGAAAGAGTCCGACATTCTCGGCATCATCGAATAGTTGAAGGATAAAAAGAATTATGGCCGCGAAAGAAATTAAATTCTCCACCGACGCCCGCACGCGCATGCTCGCCGGCGTCGATACCTTGGCCAATGCGGTCAAGGTGACCCTCGGCCCGAAAGGCCGGAATGTGGTTCTCGACAAGTCGTTCGGTGCACCGCGCATCACCAAGGACGGCGTGACCGTCGCCAAGGAAATCGAACTTTCCGACAAGTTCGAGAACATGGGCGCGCAAATGGTCAAGGAAGTCGCGTCCCGAACCAATGAAGAGGCTGGCGACGGCACGACGACGGCGACCGTCCTCGCCCAAACGATCGTCCGCGAAGGCAGCAAGGCGGTTGCCGCCGGAATGAATCCCATGGACCTGAAACGCGGCATCGATCTGGCGGTGACGGAAGTCGTCGCAAGCCTGAAGAAGGCGTCGCGCAAGGTTTCGACGAATGCGGAAGTCGCCCAGGTGGGCACCATTTCCGCAAATGGCGATACCGAAATCGGCGACATGATTGCGAACGCCATGGAACGGGTCGGCAATGAAGGCGTAATCACGGTCGAGGAAGCCAAGGGCCTGGTCACGGAGCTCGATGTCGTCGAGGGCATGCAGTTCGATCGCGGCTATACCTCGCCGTACTTCGTCACCAACGCGGACAAAATGACCTGCGAAATGGAAAACCCCTACATTCTCATCCACGAGAAGAAGCTTTCCGGATTGGCGCCGCTGCTGCCGATCCTCGAGCAGATCGTACAGTCGGGGCGTCCGCTGTTGATTATCGCCGAGGACATCGAAGGCGAATCGCTGGCGACCCTGGTCGTCAACAAGCTCCGTGGCGGCCTGAAAGTCGCCGCCGTCAAGGCGCCTGGGTTTGGCGACCGCCGCAAGGCCATGCTCGAGGACCTTGCCGTTCTGACAAAAGGTCAGGTCATTTCCGATGACCTGGGAATCAAGCTCGAAAACGTCACCATGGATATGATGGGTTCGGCGAAACGGGTGTTGATCACCAAGGACGACACCACCGTCATCGATGGAGCCGGTGACAAGAAAACCATCGAGGCCCGTTGCGGACAAATCCGCAAACAGATGGAGGATACGACGTCCGACTATGATCGCGAGAAACTCCAGGAGCGTCTTGCGAAGCTCATCGGCGGCGTGGCGATCATCCGCGTCGGCGGCGCCAGTGAAGTGGAGGTCAAGGAACGCAAGGACCGCGTTGACGATGCGCTCAATTCAACGCGCGCCGCGATCGAAGAAGGCATTGTCGCCGGCGGCGGTTCCGCACTCCTGTTTGCGGTCAAGGCGTTGGACAAAATCGAGGTCGGAAATGAGGATCAGCGCGTCGGCGTCAACATCATCCGTCGCGCCTTGCAAACACCGATCCGTCAAATCGTCGGAAACGCCGGTGGAGACGGGGCCGTGGTTGCCGGAAAGCTGGCCGAACAGAAGGACAAAAACCGGGGCTTCAATGCGCAAACCGGTGAGTATGTCGACATGATCAAGGCCGGGATCATCGATCCCACCAAGGTCGTCCGCACGGCTCTCCAAAACGCCGCATCGGTGGCGGGTTTGTTGATCACCACGGAAGTCATGGTCGCCGATCGCCCGGAACAGAATTCGGCAATGCCGCCGATGGGTGGTGATATGGGTGGCATGGGCGGCATGGGCGGCATGGGCTTCTAAGCCTTTCCCATCGCCGACGATCACGGATCAGGGCCGCATGAATTCATGCGGCCCTGATTTTTGAAAAACTCGATCGTGATGCATGAAGAACGGCGTGAGGAACGAAAGACTGTTCGTTCCGTGCCGACGGCCGGCGGCCCGCGGTGTCCCGTCAGGATGGTTCCGATGCCGCCGTCAGCACCCCGAGGACGTCGGCATACCAGGTGCAATTCAATCCCAAGGCCTCATCGATCTGGATATCGCGCGTGCCGATGTCCAACCGTGAAGAATGAACCCCGAGCAACACCCAGCCGGCGGTTTGGTGAAGCGGCGAGCCGGCCACCGCTCTCGTGATGACCGGAGATCCGCTTGAACCGCGGTGCGTTCGGGCGTCGGTCAGGAAATAGCCTTTGCCCTGAAACCTGAGCCCCAGCGTCGAGGCGACGACGGCTTGGCGAACCACGGGCAAACGATGGAGCGTATCTTGAAACCCGAGCGGAAATCCCACGATCAGGGCATTGGCGCCGACCTCGATCCTTGAATGCGCATCGAGGACTTGCTGGCTATCGAAGGCGTGATAGTAAGCACCGGCCGGCAATACGCTTTTGTCGATCTCAATGACCGCGACATCGACGCTGCCCGCCGTGTCCGTCGCGTCCCGCCAGATACTCTTGCCGTTGTCGTACAGCAGGATCGAAATGCTGGTATAGACCGCCAGGTTCTCCGAATCGGTATGAACTTCAAACTCCACCCGATTCGGGTGATGCGACGTTGCCGGGTCCATCAACACATGCAGGCTGGTGACAATGAACAGTCGGCCCTGGTTGGAAAAAAAGAAACCCGTCGCGTTGGTGAGGGGGGTGTCGTTGTCGAAGGTTGAAATGCGGGTGGTTGAAAGCAACAGGGACTCGATCATCGAACCGGTTTCCTCTCCGAGTTCCAGGCCGGCCAAGTCGAACAGATCGGCCATATCGGGCATTGGAGTCACGTCCGCATGGCAGGGCCGGCGCAAAATTGGCGGCGCCGCAGAGCGGTATCGTTTTGATATGTAATAATAAAATTATAACTTATACAATTTGAAATAAAAATTATTTTTTATTTCGTTTATTGAATTATTTAAAAATAAGACCATATTAATAGTGCAGGAAATTATTTCTGCATTATTGAAAGTAAATTTCAATGTCCTTCAACAAACTCGCAGCCACCGAATCCGAAATCAACACGGCCAAGGCCGCCGAACCCGCAAAGAGCGGGCCCGTAGCGGGACCCCCGGAAAAGCCCCAGGAAAAGACACCGGAAGCCGAAACCCCATCGGCCAAGTCTTAGTTTCTTCCGCGGAGGAGGGCTTGCTCTCCTCCGGCACCTTCGCATTTTCACAGGCAGCGGGATAACCGCCGAGAGACCCAATGGCATCGCGCACCACCAGGAAAACCGTGACCTTCACCAAGCCGTTCGTTCTCGGCGGCTTGGACGAAGTGTTGCCGGCGGGCGATTATGTCGTCGAAACCGACGAGGACCTCCTGCAAGGCGTCTCGTTTCCCGCCTATCTTCGCGTTTCGACCATTTTCCATTTGCAACACGCTTCCGGAAACCCGCTGCTTGCGCGCACCATGAGCGTTGAACCGCACGAAATAGATGCGGCCCTGGCGCGCGATCGCGGACGGCCCGACCCGGCACCGCCGGCCGGCGACGACCACCCCCATCAACCGCGTCCGAGCCGGGACGCGCTTCCGACGGCGGAACGCGACGCCGGAGAGCGGGCCGAAAACGAAGGGATGCCGTTTCTTGAACGTTAACCCAAAGGACCGATCTGGTGACAGGGATCAAGGCATGCCGCTCCCGCCTTGGCATGACGATGTGGCGGCTGCGCCCATCGATGCCGGCGTCGAGCCGCCCATTGCGGACGCAATTTCCAAGACCGTGTCGGCGCTGGCTTCGGAACTTCGGTCTCTCATCTTTCGAGACCGTCGCGGACGCGCAAGACGGGACCGCTGAACGCTCGGTGCGAGACCGTGCGGCGAGGTGGCGTCCCCTACCCGTTCAGGCGGCGGCGCCATGCGAACCGAAACCGCAGTACCGGCAATGCCCCGTGTGCGGTTTTGTCCGCGCCGACGCCCCGTCGGCTTATCCGGCCTGCTGCGGCAAGCCGATGGATATCATCGATGAAGGCGCCAAGTGGCCGCCGGCGAAGAACAAGAAAGGCATGACGGTGCAGCGATGGCATTGAGTTTTCCCAATCTCAGCCGCAGTTACGAACCCAAGCAACACCGGATCCGGTTTTGGGGTTACGACAGCGCGATCGAGGTCACGTTCTTCATTGAAACCGCGACATTGGCGAAAATCCACCCCGGTGCCGACGCGGACGAGGAAGCCCTTCTGGAAGCCTTCGATTCGGCGATCGACCGGATTCATTGGGTGGCGTGCCGGGTCTATGGACGCCGCCGCGATCTCTCCTGCGTGCATCTCCTCGACACCAAGGACTTTTGATCCGCGCACCGCGCGGGAGGCAAATCATGGAAAGCTTCGGTCAGTGGAAATTTCTCTTTATCGGCATGGCGATCGGTGCCCTGCTGACGATCGCGATCGGCTTCGGATTGGGCGGCTGGATGACCGGCGGCGGCGCGGACGAAAGGGGACGTGAACTGGCGCAAGCGGAAGTCACCGCCGCGCTGGTGCCCTATTGCACCGAGCGGGCGCGCCGGGATCCGAATTTCACCGCGATCCTCGCTCAGTTGAAAACGGGCACGCCGTTGCGGGGTGTCGGCATCATGATGAAAGCCGGCTGGGCGCTCAACCCGACCACCGGAAAGCCCGATCAGCGGCTTGCCTATGCCTGCTTCGAATCGCTCGTTGCCAAGCGCTGAACGCGTGGCTGGCGGCGGGACCTGCGCCTAATACCCCCGCCCCGGCGGCACCAGGTCGGGCAAATCTTCGCCGGCGATGAACTTCTTCAGGTTCTCGGCGATTTTCCGGCCGCCGGCGACCGGGTCGATGAGGCTGGCGATGTGCGGCGTCACCAGGATATCCGGATGGTCCCAGAACAGGTGGTCGTCGGGCAAGGGCTCGACGTGGAAGACATCCAGCGTCGCCGCGGCGATCTTGCCTGAATTCATCGCCGCCAAAAGGTCGTCGTCGACCAGGTGCTGGCCGCGCGCCACGTTGATGATCTTGGCGCCGTCGGGGAGTTGATTGAACAGCTCGGCGTTGAGGATGCCCTCGGTCTCCGGCGTCAACGGCAGCATGCAGACGAGAATTTCCGAACGCGCCAGGAACTCACCCAGTTGGCCGTTGCCGGCATAGCAGGTGACGCCCTCGATGGCCTTCAGGGAGCGTGCCCAGCCGGCGACATCGAAGCCGATATGGGCCAGCGTGCGCGCGCAATCCGCCCCCAGGTTGCCCAGCCCCATGACCCCCACCTTGCGCTGATGCGCGGGCGGCTCGACGATCTGATACCACTCGCGCGCCGGCTGCACCGCCTCGACCTCGGGCAGGCGGCGGTGGTGGCGCAGCACGTGCAGCGTCACGTATTCGCGCATGCGCACGGTCAAGTCGCCGCTGGTGGTGCGGATGATCGGCAGGTGCCCCGGCAGCTCCGGGTCGCAGAGAATATGGTCGATGCCGGCACCGATGGAGAGGATGCACTTGAGGTTCGGGAAGGTCTTGAGCCAGCCCGGATCGGGCTTCCAGACGATGGCGTATTCGACCGCGTCCTTGTCCATGGGATCGTCGTGGAGCCACACCTCCATCTCCGGCAACAGCGAAGACATATGCTCTTTCCACCAGGCGGCCCGCGCGCCGCCGACTTTGATCACCGCTGACATGAATGCTCCTTATCGATTGGTCAGGAATTGAGCCCGGCCCCGGCCGTCAGGTCAAGTCGTCGCGGATGCAGGCGCTCTTGTGCCCGGGCGCGACCTCTTTCAGCGGCGGCACCGTGGTGGCGCAGGCCGGAATGGCGTGCTGGCAGCGGGTGCGGAAGACGCAGCCCGACGGCGGGTCGATGGGGCTCGGCAGGTCGCCCTCCAGGATGATCCGCTCGGCGCTCGCCTCCGGGTCGAGGGTCGGCGCCGCCGACAGCAGGGCGCGCGAATAGGGATGCTTGGGATCGGCATACAGGAGCTTGGACGGCGCCTCTTCCATGACCCGGCCGAGATACATCACCACGACGCGGTCGGAGAGATATTCGACGACGTTGAGATCGTGCGAGATGAACAGCATGGAGAGGTTGAACTCGCGCTGCAGGTCGGCCATCAGGTTGATGATCTGCGCCTGCACCGAGACGTCCAGCGCCGACACCGGCTCGTCGGCGACGATGAAGGTGGGCTCCACCGCCAGCGCGCGGGCGATGCCGATGCGCTGACGCTGGCCGCCGGAGAACTCATGCGGCAGGCGCTTCAGGTGGTCGCCGCTGAGGCCCACGCGCTCCAAGAGGTGCACGATGCGCTGGCGCCGCTCGGCCCGGGTATAGAGGCCGTGGATGATGAACGAATCGCCGATCAGCCGTTCCACGGTCTTGCGTGGGTCGAGGCTGGAGAAGGGGTCCTGGAAAATGATCTGCATGCGCCGGCGCAACTGCCGAAGCCGGCGCGCGTCCAACTTGGTGATATCCTGGCCCTCGAAGGTGATGGTGCCGTCGCTGGGATCGATCAGGCGCAGCATCATCCGGCCCAGCGTGCTCTTGCCCGAACCCGACTCGCCGACCAGCCCGACCACCTCGCCCGGCTGGATATCGAGATCGACGCCGTCGACGGCTCGGACCACCGGCTTCGGTCCCAGGAACGGCCCGCCGCGGAGCTGGAAATGCTTGGTGACGCCCTTCAGTTCGACGACGGCGCTCATGAGCGAATCTCCCGCCAGCGCGGACAGCGCGTCATGTGGTTGTCGGCGATGGCCTCAAGCTCGGGCATCGCCTTGGAACAGTCGTCGACCGCATGCGAACAGCGCGGCGCGAACGAACAGCCGGACGGCAGGGAATCCAGTGGCGGCACGGTGCCGGGAATGGCGAACAGCGCCTCGCGCTCGCCGGACGACCGGTTGATGGTCGGGATCGAGGAGATCAGGCCCTTGGTGTAGGGGTGCGCGGGGTTCCGGAACAGTTCTTTCACCGGGCCCTGCTCGACGATGCGCCCGCAGTACATGACCAGCACGCGGTCGGCGATCTCGGCGACGACGCCCAGGTTGTGGGTGATGAACAGCATGCCGACCCCCTGGTTGTCGCGGTTGCGGATGTTGCGCATCAGATCGAGGATCTGCGCCTGGATGGTGACGTCCAGCGCCGTCGTCGGCTCGTCGGCGATGATCAGCGACGGGCTGCAGCTCAAGGCCATGGCGATCATCACCCGCTGCTGCATGCCGCCCGACATCTGGTGCGGGTAGTCGTTGACGCGCTTGGCGGCGTCGGGAATGCCGACGTCGGCGAGCAGTTCGGCCGCCATCTTCAGCGCTTCCGCCTTGCCGATCTTGCGGTGGTGGCGGAGGCCCTCGGCGATCTGCTCGCCGACGGTATAGACCGGGTTGAGGCTGCTCATGGGTTCCTGGAACACCATGGCGATCTCCTCGCCGCGCAGCCGCTGCAGGGCCTCGTCGTTCAACTCCTCGATGTGCACCACGTCGCCCGACTTGGTCTTCAGCGCCACGTGGCCGGCGGTCATCTTGCCGAGCGGCCCCGGCACCAGGCCGAGCACGGAAAGCCCGGTGATGGTCTTGCCCGAGCCCGACTCGCCCACCAGCGCCAGGGTCTCGCCCGGCGCCACGTTGAACGAAACGTCGTTCGACGCCCGGATGCGGCCCTTCGGCGTGATGAACTCGGTGCGCAGCCCCCGGGTCGCCAGCAGCGCGCCCTCTGCGGCCATCTTGTCGGCCTCGTCTTCGTAGGTCTTCGGCTTCGGCACGTAGACCAGCGATTTCGCCAGGCTGGCCAGCGAACTGGTGGAGACGGCACGCGGATCGTAGAAATCGCGGAGCGCGTCGCAGAGCGCGTTGATCGCCAGCACGGTGACGGTCAGCGCCAGGCAGGGCCACAACAGCGGCATCGGCGTATAGACCATGTAGGCCCGCGCCTCGCGGATCATCAGGCCCCAGGAGGGATCCGGCGGCACCACGCCGAGACCCAGGAAACTCAGGCCCGATTCGATCAGCACCGCCGACCAAACGGTCAGCGAGAACTGCACGATCAGCGGCCCCAGGATATTGGGAAAAATCGTCAGCAACAGGATGCGCCAGGACGGCGAGCCCAGCGCCTGCGCCGCCTCGACGTATTCGCGCCGCCGCACCGAGAGCGTCTCGCCATAGGCGACGCGGGCGTAATGCGGCATGTAGAGGATGGTCAGCACCACCCCCAGGGTTTCGACGCCAGGACCGAGAATGGTCACCAAAAGCAACGCCAGCAGGATCGGCGGGAAGGACAGGATGATGTCGGTCAGGCGCACCGACAAGAGCTCCGCGATGCCGCCGAAATAGCCGCCGACGATGCCCACCGCGGTGCCGAGGACGCCCGCGGAAAGGGCCGAAAACAACGCCACGGCGATGGACACCCGCGCGCCGTAAAGCAGCCGTGCGAAGATGTCGCGGCCGTAGTTGTCCTGGCCGAGAATATGCTCCGCCGACGGCGGCGCCATGCGCTCGGCGATGGACATGACAACCGGGTCCTGGCTGGTGATGAACGGTGCCAGCAAAGCCAACAGGAACACCACCGCGACCCCGATCAGCGGCGGCAGGATATTGCGGTACTTGGCGTCGATGTTCAGCACGGCGCTACTCCAGCCGGATCCGGGGATCGAGCACCGAGTAGAACAGGTCGACCAACAGGTTGAGCATGATGAACAGGAACGAGATCACCAGCACGATGCCCTGCACTTCCGGATAGTCGCGGTTCTCCACCGCCACCACCAGGAAGCCGCTCAGGCCCGGCCAGTTGAAGACGTATTCGACCAGCACCGTGCCGCCCAAGAGCGTCCCCATGTGCAGGCCGATGACGGTGGCCACCGGCGCCAGGGCGTTGCGCACCACGTGGCGGCGGATGACGACGTTGCCCGGCAGCCCCTTGGCGCGGGCCGTGCGCACCCAATCGCGCTGCAGGGTTTCCAGCACCGTGGTGCGGGTCATGCGGAAGATGGCGGCGGAAAAGCCGATAGCGATGGTCGCCGCCGGCATCGCCAGGAACACAAGGTGCTGCAGCGGATCGCGCGAGAAGGTGACGAAGCCGCCGGCCGGCACCCACCGGAGCGTCTGCGCGAACAGCAGCACCATCAGCGTGCCGGTGACGAACACCGGCACCGACAGCATCAACCCGGCGCCCAGCGCCAGGGTGCGGTCGACGACCTTGCCGTGTCGGAGCGCCGCCAGGATGCCGAGCGGTATGCCGGTAATGATAGAAAGAATGGTCGCCGCGACGATCAGTTCCAGCGTGCGCGGCAAGCGCTTGGCGATCTCGTCGGCGACGGGATAGTCGTCTTGGAAAGAGGTGCCGAAGTCGCCTTGCAGGACGCCGGTGACGTAATCGACATATTGGGACCAGATCGGTTGATCGAGGCCCAGCCGCCGGCGCAGCGCTTCGACGGCTTCCGGGGACGGATCGACCCCGCCGCCGCTCAGGAGCAGCATGGCGGGGTCGCCCGGAATGATGTGAATCACCAGGAAGATGATCGTGGTCACGACGAATACAAGCGCCAATGCGATCAGCAGACGCCTAACGATGTATCGCCACATGCCTTCGTCCTCTTCCCGGTGATCGACTGGACCGGCGTCAGCCGATCTCGATGTTCTCGATGACCATGCCCGAGAAGAACGTCAGGAAGCCAGGGATATTCGTGAACCCAGAGAGGTAGTTCTGGTAGGCATATCCCTGCGCACGCCAGTTGATCGGAATGATCGGCGCTTCGTCCAAGGCCAACTGCTGCAGCTCGGCGTACATGGCCTTGCGCTTGGCCGTGTCGGCCTCCTGGCGCGCGGTGGCGAACAGCTCGCTGATCCGCTTGCCCTCGAACCCGACGGAACGCGCGTAAGAGGTCGAGAGCGAACCGTCGTAGAACTTGGTCAAGGCGTCCGGATCGTTGAAGTCACCGGCCGAGCCCATGATCGAGAAGTCGTACTGGCCGCTGTTGCCGAGCGACACGCGCTTGGCCCAGTCGGGCAGGTTGAGCTGCACGTTGATGCCGACGGCGGCCAGGTTCTGCTGCACCACCTCGGCGGTGTTCTTGTGCATGCCGTACTGAGCCGTCGACAGCAGCGTCGCCGAGAAGCCGTTCGCATGCCCGGCTTCGGCCATCAAGGCCTTCGCCTTGGCCGGATCGTAGGTCCAGCGGTTCTGGTACTTCTCGTCATAGAACGGCGACGATTTCTGCAGCGGCACGCCGCCGAGTTCGTTGCCGCGGCCGTAGAAGGCCGCCGCGATCACGTCGGAGCGCTTGATGGCGTAGCCGACAGCCTGGCGCAGGCGCACGTCGGCGAACGGACCCTTGCCGCAGTTGAAGGTGACGTACATGAACGGGCCGTTGACCACGTCCATTTTCAGGCGATCGTTCTTGCCGACCGAATCCATCGCCTGCCAGGGCAGGTACTCGATGATATCGACGTCACCGGCTTCCAGCGCGGCGACACGCAGGTTTTCGTCCTTGAAGGCGTCGAAGCGCAGCTTCTTGGTCTTCGGATAGCCCGGCTTGTAGTACTTGTCGAAGGCTTCCATTTCGATGCGGCTGCCGCGCTCGATGTTGGCGATCACGTAGGGACCGGCACCGACGAAATCGTTCGGGTCGGCGGCCAGCGCCTTGCCGGACACGATGCCGCAGTGCGGGCTGGCGGCGATGTCGATGAAGGTGACGTCCGGCTTCTCCAACGTGATGACCACGGTGTGCTCGTCGGGAGTCTCGATCATCTTGATGGCGGCCATGCGCGAACGCAGGCGTGCGGTCGAGTCCTTCGCCGCCATCGCTTCGTAGGTGGCCTTCACGTCGGCGGAGGTGACTTTCTCGCCGTTGTGGAAGTAGGCGTTCTTGCGCAGATTGAACTGGAACTTGTCACCGGCGAGCACCTTCCACGATTCCGCCAGTTCCGAGCGCGGCTGACCGTCGGCGCCGTAGCCCAGGAGGCCGCGGTAGCGCTGCACCTTCACGGTGGTCGACGCGGTCCCCTTGTTTTCCCAGGGCTTGAAACCCGGCGGGTAGGACGACAGCCCGAACACCACCAGGCCCGGCGTCTTGGCCTTGGCGCGGCCGATAAAGCCGGGCATCAGCGCCGTGGCGCCGACGGCGAGGCCGCCTTTCAGGACCCGGCGTCGGTCGATGTTTTCCAAGAGCGATGTAAACTTCTCTGACATGTTTCGACTCCTCTCGATTCGGACGGCCGCAGCCGCCACTGTGATAGGGAGCCGCCGATTTTCAACGGAGTCCGTAGATCTCCTCGGCGGTCTTTTTAGAAATGCGATCTTCTGCGAGATCTTTCTTCACCAATTCCGGGTCGCGTCCCGACGGCGGACCATAACCGCCGGCACCCGGAGTCGTTACGCTGATGGCTTCTCCATCCTTGAGCTCCAGCATGCCGTGGTTCCGCGCCACCTCGCCGTCCGCGGTTTGGACCGAGAACCGCCCGCCCTCGAGCCCGCCGAACAGGCCCCAGGGCGCCGTCAGATGGCGCGTGCCCCGCGCATCGACGCGGCAATCGTGTTCGACGACGCGAATGGTGCGGTTGAATCCCATGCCGCCGCGCCATGTGCCCGGCCCGCCGGAATCGCGGACCAGTTCATAGCGTTCGACGCGCAGCGGGTATTCCATCTCCAGGCCCTCGATGGGCAGGTTGGAGGTATTGGTGATATGTACCTGGACGCCATCGAGGCCATCCTTGGTGGCACGTGCGCCGAAACCGCCGCCGAGTGTCTCCAGGTAGACGTAGAACGAGCCGGTGCGCGGGTTGATGCCGGAAAAGGTGGTCGAGGTGACGGCGCCGTTGCAAGCCGCGATGATGCGTTCGGGTATGGCATCGGCGAGCGCGCCGTGCACCAGGTCGACAACGCGCTGGCAGGTGTTGGTGCGGCCGTTGACGGCGGCCGGCGCCGACGCCGACAGGATCGAACCCGGGCTGGAAAGCACCGTGATCGGCCGGAACAGGCCGGCATTCGGCGGTGCATCGGGGTCGGTGACGGTCTTCACCGCGTAGTAGACGGTGGCCAACAGCGCGGTTTCCACCATATTGAGGCTGGCCCGCACCTGCGGCGGATTGCCGCGGAAATCCAGCGTCATCTCGTCGTCCTTGACGTCGATGGCGACGCGGAAGGTGAGCTGCTCGGGGAACTCGTCACACTCGAAGATGTCCTGGAACTCGTAGTGGCCGTCCGGGATCGAGGCGATGCCGGCGCGCATGCGGCGCTCGGCATAGTCCAGGAGTTCGTCGAAGACGCGTTCCAGCAAATCAACACCGTAGCGTTCGCACAGTGCATGGAAGCGTTTGACGCCGAAACTGTTGGCCGCCATCTGGGCGCGCAGGTCGGCGCGGCGTTCGTGCGGCACCTGGCAGTTGAGGAGGATCAGCTCGAACACGTCCTCCTGAATGACGCCGGCCTTCTGGATGCGGATCGGCGGGATGCGCAGGCCCTCCTGAAAGATGTGCGCGTGCGCGCGGTCGACGAAGTCGGCGTGGTGCGCGAGGTTGGTGGCCCAGCCGACCAGCCGCCCGTCGTGGAAGATGGGCGAGGCCAGCACGATGTCCGGCAGGTGCGTGCCGCCGCCGGTATAGGCGTCGTTGCCGATGAAGATGTCGCCGTCGACGATGGTGGAGATCTCATGGCGGACCAGGATCTCGTCGATCACACCCATCAGCGAGCCCAGGTGGATCGGGATGTGTTCGGCCTGGTAGAGGGTGCGGCCCTTGCCGTCGAAGATCACGGTCGAGCAGTCGCGCCGTTCCTTGATGTTGGTGGAGTAGGAAGCCCGCACCAGGGTCTCGCCCATTTCGTCGGCGATGGACGCGATGGCATTGCCGATGACCTCCACCGTGACCGGATCGATCGGCACGTCGGTGCCGCTGTCGGCGGCGGTGGCGGTCTGGTTCGCGGATTGACTGGACATCAGTGTACGCCCTCTCGGATCACCAGGTTGAGGTGGGTATCGATCTGGCCGATCTGGCCCGGCAGGATCAAGGTTGTGGAGTCCATCTGCTCGACGATGGCCGGACCCGGCACGACGTTGCCGGCATTGAGCTTGTCGCGGTCGTAGACCGGGCTTTCGACGTAGTCGCCGATCTCCGGCTTGTAGACACGGCGCTTGCCGATCAGCGCGGCGGAGGCATCGGCGTCGCCTTCTTCGTATTTCTCGAACGCCGGCTTCTCGACCACGCCGTAGGCTTCCAGGCGGAAGGTCACGATCTCGATGCCCTCGTCCGGCGCCGTGTAGTCGTACTGGCGCTGGTAGGCCTGGTTGAAGTTGTCGACCAGGTGATCGAAGAACCCCTCCGCGCCGCCTTCCGGCAGCGGCACCTGCAACTCATAGTTCTGGCCGGCGTAGCGCATGTCGGCGGTAACCAGCACGCGGCGGCGGCCGGCGTCGATGCCTTCGCTGTCGAACCAGTCATCGGCGTCGGCCTTCAGGCCGTCGACGGCGTCCTGGATGGCGCCCAGGTTGACCGGTTCCGCCGTCATCCGGCGGGTCACCGAGAAATCGCGGCGGATATCGGTGAGCAAAAGCCCGAGCGCGCAGAGGATACCGGGATTGCGCGGCACCAGGATGCGGTCCATGCCCAGTTCGCGCGCCAGCCGGCCGGCGTGCACCGGGCCGCCGCCGCCGAACGGCATCAGACAGTAGTCGCGCGGGTCGTGGCCGCGCTGCACCGAGATCAGGCGGATGGCGCGCGCCATGTTGGCGGTGACCACGCGGATGATGCCGGCGGCGGTCTCTTCCATGGAAAGGCCGAGGCCGGAACCCAGTTTCTCGATCGCCGCCAGCGACGCCGAGCGGTCGATCTTCATGCGCCCGCCGAGCAGCGCCTCGCCGTTCAAAACGCCCATGGCGACGTTGGCGTCGGTCACCGTCGGCTCCTCGTTGCCGAGCCCGTAGCAGACCGGCCCCGGATCGGCGCCGGCGCTGCGCGGGCCGACCTTCAGGAGGCCGCCGGAATCGACGTAGGCGATGGAGCCGCCCCCGGCGCCGACGGTATGGATGTCGATCATCGGGCTTTTGATCGGATAGCCGTGCACCTCCGCTTCGGTGGTGGTACGCGGCCGGCCGCGCTCGATCAGGGAAACGTCGGTCGAGGTGCCGCCCATGTCGAAGGTGATGATGTTGTCGACGCCGACGGCGCGTCCCGTTTCCACCGCGCCGATGACGCCGGTGGATGGCCCTGACAGGACCGTGCGCACGGGCAGCTTGGCGGCGGTTTCGAAGGTGATGGTGCCGCCGTTGGACTGGGTGATGAACGGCGGGACGTTGATGCCGGTCTCGGCCAAGCGTGGCGACAGGCGCTCCAGGTAACCCTGCATCACCGGCCCCAGGAAGGCGTTGACGACGGTGGTGCTGAGGCGCTCGTACTCGCGGAACTCGGGGCAGACCTCGTGCGAGGTGGTGAGGAAGCTGTCACCCAGTTCCTCCTTGAGGATCGCCTCCACCTTGGCCTCGTGGCGGGTGTCGACGAAGCTATAGAGAAAACAGACGGCGACGGCCTCGGCGCCGGCGGCCTTGAGCTGCCGTGCCGCGTCGCGGATTTCGTCCTCGCTGGGCTCGCGCTCGACGCTGCCGTCGTAATGGATGCGCTCCGAAACCTCGAGCCGGCGATCGCGCGGCACCAGGGCTTCGGGCTTGTCCGCTTGCAGGTCGTAGAGATGCGGCCGGCGCTGGCGCCCGAGATCGAGCAGGTCGCGAAAGCCGTCGCTGGTAATCAGCCCGCACTTGGCGCCGCGTCCCTGGATTAGGGCGTTGGTGGAAACCGTGGTGCCGTGGCCGAAGAAGGTGACGTTGGCGTCGTCGCCGCCATAGCGCGAAATGATCTCGCCGGCGCCGCCGGCAATGGCGACCGATGGGTCGCTCGGCGTGCTCGACAGTTTCCAAACCGTAAACCGGCCGGTCTCTTCTTCCAGCATGCAGACATCCGTAAAGGTGCCGCCAGAATCAACCCCAATGCGCAGCGATGACATATCGACTTCAACTCCCCAGGCACAACAACATTAACGGCTTCAGGTCTCGTTGTCTTCCCTCGCCCTTGCCGACGAGAACTATTTGACAAGTTCGGTCATTTTACAAATGATGTTTTTTTGCTGATTTATTCCAAAAAGGAATACCCTGTGATCACCGTCAAACAACTGCAGATTCTCTCCGCGGTCATTCGTCTCGGCTCCGTCACCGCCGCGGCGCGCGAGCTCAACGTCTCCCAGCCGACCGCGAGCAAGGCAATCCAGCGCCTGGAGGACGTCGCCAGGACGTCGCTGTTCGAACGCATGGAGGGACGGCTGATGCCGACGCCGGAGGCCTTGATCCTGGCGCGCGAGGCCAACCACCTGATCGATGAATGGGGCACCTACGAACGGCTCATCACCCATATCAGCCGCCGCTCCGGCGACCGACTGCGCATTGCCGCCTCGCCCACCTACGCGGCGTCGATCATTCCGCGCACCCTGCATGAGATGGCGAAGACGCATCCGGACCTCTACATCCAATGCAACATTGTCACCACGCCGGTGCTCGTCGATGCCGCCGCGTCGGGAAAGGCCGACGTCGGGATCGTTCACTACACCGATGCCGAACCCATGGCCAAGTCCATCCCGATATGCCGGGGGCCCATTGTCTGCATCATGCCGGTGGATCACCCGCTGGCGGAGAAGAAGGTCATCAAGCCCGCCGACCTGCACGCCTGGCCGCTGGTCGGTTACCGGCGCGATCTGCCGTTCGCCCGCATGATCGGCGAGCGGTTGGGGCTCGACGGGATCATGCCAAACGTGGCGGTCGAGGCCAACTTCACCTCGGTGATCCGCGACATGGTGCGGCTCGGTGCCGGCATCGCGCTGGTCGACCTGTTCTGCCTCTTGTTCGATCCGCCGGACGACCTGGCGATCCGCCCGATCGAGCCGGCCATCGACGTCACCATGGCCGTCATCCATGCCCGGAACCTGCCGCTGTCACACTCCGCCAAGGCCTTCGTCGACTGCCTCAAGGGTCTGTTGCCGAAAAACAAGGTCCCGGGCGGAGAGATTGAAATTCTCGACGCGGCGTGACATGGGTTGCAATGCCCGGCCGCGAAACGCCCGGGCCTGATCTTAGGGAGATACCAATGACCGACAAACTGAAAATCGCCGAATTGACCTCGGGCGAAGCGCGCGAACACATCAATGAGGACACCGTTATTCTGCTGCCCATGGGCTCCCTCGAGGACCAGGGCACGCACGCGCCGATGGGCGACTACATGGCGGCCGACTGCGTGGCACTGGACATCGCCCGCGCGGCGCGCGCCGAGGGCGTGCCGACCTTCGTCGCGCCGGTGATCCCGTTCGGCGGCCGCGACGGTTTCATCTCCAGCGTCGGCGGCATGACGCTCACCGCGTCGACGCTTTCGGCGGTCCTCGAGGACGTGCTCGGCAACCTGATCCAGCACGGCCTCAAGAAAATCATGATCATCAACGGCCACGGCGGCAACGTCGCGCCGATCGCCGAGGTGACGCTGCGCCTGCGCCAGGCGGAGGGCGTGTTCATCCCGTCGTTGTATCTCTGGCAGGTCGCCTACCAGCTGCTGCGCCAGATCATGGGCGAGGACGCGGCCGCCAAATCGTCGGGCCACGGCGCCAACCCGCTGACCTCGGTCGGGCTTCATTACTTCCCCGAGCTGCTGCGCCTGGACATGCTGGGCACGCCCGAGACCGGCCTCACGGCGCGCGGCGTCACCGTCAACGGCTTCGGCACCATCGTCTATGACGGCGCCGTCATGCAGGCGCCGGTGACCGCCAAGGAAGCGGCGCCGGACGGCGTGTGGGGCGGCAACCCGGAACTCTGCAACGCCGAGACCGGCAAGGCGCTTGCCGATCGCCTGGTCGCCATCGGCGCCGGTTTCATCCGCGATCACGTGGCCAAGGGTTTCCCCGAGGGCTGAGCCCGGCGAGTCTCATGGCGCGGCCCTATCGGGGGGCCGTCGCGCGGTTGGGCACGGTACGGATATGTTGCGGAATTATGATTTATTCGGCCGCCAGCGGTATTTTTCTAGCGAAACCGGCAAAGCCCTATTTAAACTGCGTGATTAATAGGCGGGGGCGTCCGCACGTTTCCCGCCGACCCCGAAACTCAAGCGTCAATGAGAAAGCCATGAACAAACAAACGGAAACCAAGATTCGCGAACGCGCCTACACATTGTGGGAAAACGCCGGCAAGATTCACGGTCGGGAAATGGATTTCTGGCTGCAGGCGGAGCAGGAAATCAACAAGGCCAAGAAGCCGGCGGCGCGCAAGCGCGCCGCACCGAAAGCCAAGGCCAAGGCGGAAAATGCCGCATCGCCGAAGAAGCCGGCGTCCAAGGCCAAGCCCGCGGCCAAGACGGGTTCCAAAAAGGCGGCCGCGTCCAAGGCCGCTTCGAAAACGTCGCTGCATTGAATATCCGCCTGGAAACCCGTTAAGCGTCGTCTATGATGAAAGCCTGGCGCCGGCGGTGCCGCCGGCGCCAGGCATCAGCTCTGGAACGAACGGGCTTCATGAAAGATACGGACCGCGCTGAAATCGCCGGGTTCGATGCCATCGCGGCGGCGGACCACGGCAATCCCTTCGGTTTTCTCGGCATGCACGGCGGAGAAGCGGGCGGCCTCGTGGTGCGCTGCTTCCACCCGGGCGCCGAACGCGTCGACGTGATCGACGCCGCATCGGGCAAGGCGGTGGCGCGCATGCGCCGGGTCGGGGTTGCCGGCGGGTATAGCGCGCTACTCGCCGAGGCAACGGCGCCGTTTGCGTACCGGCTGCGCATCAAGATCGGCACCGATAGCTTCGAGATCGAGGATCCGTTCCGGTTTCCGCCACTATTGGGGGAGATCGATCTGCACCTGCTGGGCGAGGGCAGCCACTTCCGCTCCTTCGACAAGCTGGGCGCGCACCTGGCCAGCCTGGACGGCGTCGATGGCGTCAATTTCGCCGTCTGGGCGCCGAACGCGAAAAGGGTCAGCGTCGTCGGGGACTTCAATTTCTGGGACGGGCGACGCCATCCCATGCGCCTGCATCCGGGCTGCGGCGTCTGGGAAATCTTCGTTCCCGGCATTGGACCCGGTGCCATCTACAAGTTCGAGATCCGGGGCGCCGACGGCACGGTGCTGCCGCTGAAGGCCGATCCCTACGCCTTCCAATGTGAGCGCCCACCGAAGACCGGCAGCGTCGTCACCGGCGCACGCGATTATTCCTGGAGCGACCAGGCCTGGATCGCCAGCCGCGCCGACAGCGCCGGCACAACGCGGCCGATGTCCGTCTACGAGGTGCACCTGGGGTCGTGGCGCCGGGTCCCGGAGGACGGCGGGCGGTATCTCACCTACGCGGAACTGGCCGAGCAACTGGTGCCCTATGTCGCCGACCTCGGTTTTACCCATATCGAGCTGCTGCCGATCAACGAATACCCCTTCGACGGTTCCTGGGGTTACCAGCCGATCGGGCTGTTCGCGCCGACAAGCCGCTTCGGTTCCGCCGATGATTTCCGCGCCTTCGTCGATGCCTGCCACCGCCACGGCGTCGGCGTCATCGTCGATTGGGTGCCGGGCCACTTCCCCGAAGACGCGCACGGGCTGGTGCAGTTCGACGGCACGCATCTCTACGAACATGCCGATCCACGCCAGGGCCGGCACATGGATTGGGGCACGCTGATCTACAACTTCGACCGTTCCGAGGTCGCCAATTTCCTGATCTCCAACGCGCTCTACTGGCTCGAGGCGTTCCATATCGACGGGCTCCGGGTCGATGCGGTGGCCTCCATGCTGTACCTGGACTACAGCCGCGAGGGCGGCGACTGGATTCCGAACCGCTTCGGCGGCAACGAGAACCTGGGCGCGGTGGCCTTCCTCAAGCGCCTGAACGAGGTCGTCTACGCCGAGCATCCCGGCACCTTCACCGTGGCCGAGGAGTCGACCGCCTGGCCGATGGTCTCCAAGCCCACCTACCTGGGCGGGCTCGGGTTCGGGTTCAAGTGGAACATGGGCTGGATGCACGACACGCTGCGCTTCATCTCCAAGGAACCGGTGCACCGCAAGTACCACCACAACGACCTCACCTTCGGCATGCTCTATGCCTTCCATGAAAATTTCGTCCTGCCGCTCAGCCACGACGAGGTGGTGCACGGCAAGGGCTCGATCCTCGGCCGCATGCCGGGCGACGACTGGCAGCGCTTTGCCAACCTGCGCGCCTACTACGCCTTCATGTTCATGCATCCGGGCAAGAAGTTGCTGTTCATGGGCAGCGAGTTCGGCCAGGAACGGGAATGGAATCACGACACCAGCCTGGACTGGCACCTGGTGAACGAGCCCCTCAACGCCGGCGTGCAAAACCTGATCCGCGACCTCAATTTCCTTTACCGGGGCTCCGCCGCGGCGCACGAAGGCGACGGCGACCCGGCCGGCTTTGCCTGGATCGACTGCACCGACAGCCATAACAGCGTCGTGTCGTTCCTGCGCTACAGCGCCGAGCATGCCGATTTCGTCGTCGTCATCTGCAATTTCACGCCGGTCGTGCGCCACGGCTACCGCGTCGGGGTGCCGCGCGGCGGGCACTACCGCGAGGCGCTGAACACCGATTCCGGCCACTACGGCGGCGGCGACGTGGGCAACGGCGGCGGCGTTGAGGCCGAGGCCCAGCCCATGCACGGCCATGAGCATTCCGTCGCGCCGACCCTGCCGCCGCTGGCGACGCTGGTCCTGGTTCCCGATGGCTAGTCCGGCATTCGGCGCCGTCCGGGCCGGCCGGCCCGATCCCCTGGGCATCAGCGTCGACGGCGAAGGCTGCAACTTCGCGCTGTTCTCGGACCACGCCGAACGGGTCGATCTCTGCCTGTTCGACCCGGATGGCGAACGCGAGATCGCCCGCATTACGCTGCCCGAATACACCGATCAGGTCTGGCACGGCTACGTGCCGGGCATCCGCCCCGGACAGCTCTATGGTTATCGGGTGTTCGGCCCCTATGAGCCGAAGCGCGGGCACCGCTTCAATCCGCACAAGCTGCTGGTCGACCCCTACGCCCGCCAGCTTTCCGGGCCGCTCAAGTGGAACCGCGCCAACCTGGGCTACGCGCCGGCGAGCCGCCGGGGCGATCAGACCATGTCGCGGGAGGACAACGCGCGGTTCATGCCGAAGGGAATCGTCACCGTCGCACCCGTCGGCGAGATCGACGAAGACCGCCCGGACTTTCCGCGCTCGGACGCGATCATCTATGAAATGCACGCGCGCGGCCTGACCATGCGCCACCCGGACGTGCCGGCGGACCGGCGCGGCACTTTCACCGGGCTTGCCAGCGAACCGGTGCTCGATCACCTGGTCGGGCTCGGCGTCAATGTGGTGGAGCTGCTGCCGGTGACGCCGGTGGCCGACGAGCGCCACCTGGCGGAGCGCCACCTGACCAACTACTGGGGCTACAGCCCGTTCACCTATTTCGCTCCGGACTCCCGCTTCCTGGGCGGCGACGGCATCGATGCCTTCCGCCGCATGGTGGCGCGCTACCATGCCGCCGGCATCAAGGTGGTTCTGGACGTCGTCTACAACCACACCGGCGAGGGCGATCACCTGGGTCCGACGCTCAGCTTCAAGGGCATCGACAACGCGTCTTACTATCGCCTCGATCCCGAAGACCCGGGCCGCTACCTCGACGACACCGGCTGCGGCAACAGCCTCAACGTCAGCCATCCGCGCGTGCTGCAGATGGTCCTGGATTCGCTGCGCCATTGGGTCGAGGCCATGGGCGTGGACGGTTTCCGCTTCGATCTGGCGACGACCGTGGCGCGCGGACCGGGCGGTTTCGACGCCGCCGGGCCCTTCCTGGCCGCCATCGGCCAGGACCCCGTGCTGTCGCGGGCGATGCTGATCGCCGAGGCCTGGGACCTGGGGCCGGGCGGCTACCGGGTCGGCGGGTTTCCGCCGGGCTGGTCGGAATGGAACGACCGTTACCGCGATACCGTGCGCGGCTTCTGGCGCGGCGACGAGGGATTGATCGGCGATCTCGCCTCGGTGCTGGCGGCGTCGAGCCCGACTTTTCAGCACCACGGCCGCCGGCCCTGGGCGAGCGTCAACTTCGTCACCGCCCATGACGGTTTCACGCTTGCCGATCTGGTCAGCTACGAGCGCAAGCACAACGAGGCCAACGGCGAGAAGAACCGTGACGGCACCGACAACAACCGCGCCTGGAATTGCGGCGTCGAGGGGCCCAGCCGGGACCCGGAAATCCGCGCGCTGCGGCTTCGCCAGAAACGCAACCTGATGGCCACGCTGTTGCTGTCGCAGGGGCTGCCGATGCTCACCGCCGGCGACGAATTGGGCAATTCCCAGCAGGGCAACAACAACGCCTATTGCCAGGACAACGAGATCGGCTGGACCGACTGGGACCTGAACGACGAAGGGGACCGCGCCTTTCTGGATTTCGTCCGGAACCTGATCGCGCTTCGGCGCGACAACGCGGTGTTTCGCCGCGATCGCTTCTTCAACGGCACGTCGGGTGCCGGCGCCAAGGCGCGTGCCGCCGACATCACCTGGCTTTCGCCGGACGGGCACGAAATGAGCGACGTTGACTGGTCGCTGCCCTACGGCCGTTGCCTGGGGTTGCACCTGGCGGCGGCATTGGCGGACGAGACGCCGTTCATCGTTTTGTTGAACGCCCATCACGACCCGGTGCCCTTCGTCCTGCCGGGGCCCGCGTTCGGGGCGGCATGGCGTATGGTGATGGATACGGCGGCGCCCACGTTCGCCACCGAGGGCGCGCCCCATGCGGCCGGCACGCCCTTTCCCCTCGCGGCGCGCGCCGTCGCGGTCCTGCGTCAAGAGACGGGCGGCGCATGACCGGCCCCGAAAGCGCGATGGAGACACTGTCGCGGCTGGCCGGGCTGCAGACCCGCTACTGGGATATTTTCGGCACCGAGCACGTCATCTCCATCGAGGCGCAGCGCGCGATCCTCGGCGCCATGGGCTTCGACGCGGCCACGCACAAGGCCGCCCTGGCGACGGCGCGCGAAATGGAAGAGCGCCTGGCCAGGCGCCTGGTGGCGCCGGCCACGGTGGTGCGGCGCGGGCGCGGCCCGTTCGCCGTCGCGCTCAACCCGCCGTCCGGCAGCTCCATCGAATGGCAAATCACCCTGGAGACCGGCGACGTCCTGAGCGGGCAGGTGGAAGCGCACGAGGCGCGGGAACTGGCGCTGCCGCCCGACCTGCCGGACGGGTATCACCGCATGGCGCTTTCCGCCGGCATGGTGACGGCGGAGGCGGCGCTGATCGCCGCGCCAGGAAGCTGCTACCTGCCCGACTGGGCACGGGACGGCGGGCGCCAATGGGGCTTGGCCAGCCATCTTTATGCGCTGCGCGCCCCGGGCGATTGGGGCATCGGCGATCTAACCGGGCTGAAGCGCCTGGCGGTCCGGGCCGGCGCGGCCGGCGCGGCGCTGGTCGGGATCAATCCGCTGCATGCGCTGTTTCACCGCCACCCGGAGGCGGCGAGCCCCTATTCGCCGTCCAGCCGGCGCTTTCTCAACCCGCTCTACATCGATGCGGCGGCGGTTCCCGGCTTTGCCGCGGACGAAAGTTTCACGGCCGAGGCGGCGCGGCTGAACACGGCCGGACATGTGGATTATCCGGCGGTCTCGGCACTCAAGCAGCGCGCGCTGGAAAGCGCCCACGCGGCCTTCATGGATATGCCGGACGACCGGCGCCGGGCATTCGAGGCGTTCCGTGCCGAGGGCGGCGATCCGCTGCAACGGTTCTGCCTGTTCGAGGCGCTGCACGAACATTTCGACGGCCGTCCCTGGCCGGAATGGCCGATGGGATTTCAAGGGCCCAACGGCGCCGATATCGCCGCCTTTGCCGAAGCCCATGCAGCGCGCATCGGCTACCACGCGTTCCTGCAATGGCAAGCCGACGACCAGTTGGCCAAGGCCGCCGAAGGCGGCGCCGGGATCTACCGCGACCTTGCCGCCGGGGTCGCCTTCGACGGTGCCGACTGCTGGGCCGAACCCGATGCCGCCGTGCGCGGCGTCACCTTCGGCGCGCCGCCCGACGACTTCAATGTCGACGGCCAAGCCTGGGGCATGCCGCCGCCCAACCCGCGCGCCCTGGAAACGACGGGTTACGCCGGTTTCGCCGGACTCGCCCGCGCCAACATGCGCCACGCGCGTGCCTTGCGCATCGACCATGTGCTGGGGCTGATGCGGCTGTTCTGGATTCCGGACGGCGCGCCGGCCATCGAGGGCGCCTATGTCAACTACCCGCACGACGACCTGGCCGGCGTGCTCGCGCTGGAGAGCCATCGCCACCAATGCCTCGTCGTCGGCGAGGACCTGGGGACAGTGCCCGACCCGTTCCGCGACTATATGGAACGCGAAAGCATGCTGTCTTACCGGGTCTTTTATTTCGAGCGCTGGCCCGACGGCCTGTTCAAGCGCCCCGACGCCTACCCGGAGAAGGCCCTGGCGACGGCAACGACGCACGACCTGGCGACCCTGGCGGGCTATTGGCGGGGTGACGACCTTTCTTTGCGCGAACGCATCGGGCTTGCCGATGCGGCGGCCACCGAAACGCAGGCGGGTGCGCGCGACCGCGACCGCGCGCGCCTTTTGGCCGCGCTTCGCGACCAGGGCCTCGCCGGCGAGGGCGAAACCTTCGACGGCGGCGACGCGGATTTGTACCGGCTGGTGGAGGCCGTCGAGCGCTACCTGGCGCGCTCATCCGCGGCGTTGATGATGGTCAACCTGGACGACCTGTTGCTGGAGCCCGACCAGCTCAACCTGCCCGGCACCATCCATGAATATCCGAACTGGAGCCGGCGTCTCAGTGCCGACGTGGACGCGCTGTTCGACGATCCGGCCGTGGCCGCGATCCTGAAGGCGGTCAGCGAAGAAAGAGGCAGTTAGTCGCGGCTCGGCTTGACGCCCCAGATGGTCTCGGCATAGCGGTGGATGGTTTCGTCGCTGGAAAAACGGCCCATGTTGGCGATGTTGATGACGGCGCGGCGTGTCCAGTCGTCGCCGTCGCGATAGGCCGCATCGACCCGGTCCTGGCAATCCATGTAGGACTCGAAATCGGCGAGCAGAAGGTAGTGATCGCCGCCGCGCAGCAGGGAATCGGCGATCGGCCGATGGCGGAACGGATCGTCGGCGGAGAAATAGCCGCTGCGGATCATATCCAGCACCTGCTTTAGCTCGGCGTTCTTGTCGTAATAGCGGTTGGGATCGTAGCCCGTGGCGCGGAGCTCGCGTGCGCCGTTCGCGTCGAGGCCGAAGATGAAGATATTGTCGGTGCCGACCTCGTCGTGGATTTCGATGTTGGCGCCGTCCATGGTGCCGATGGTCAGCGCGCCGTTGAGAGCGAACTTCATGTTGCCTGTGCCCGATGCTTCGGTGCCGGCGGTGGATATCTGTTCCGAGAGCTCGCTGCCGGGAATAATGATCTCGGCCAGCGAGACGCTGTAGTTGGGGCAGAATGCGATCTTTAGGCGGTCGTTCACATCGGGGTCGTGGTTGACGATCTCGGCCACGTCGTTGATGAGCCGGATGATCAGCTTCGCCATGTCGTAGCCGGACGCCGCCTTGCCGGCGAAAATCACGGTACGCGGCACCATGTCGGCGGCGGGATTTTCCTTCAGGCGGTTGTATCGCGCGATCACCTGCAGGAGGTTGAGGAGCTGGCGCTTGTATTCGTGGATGCGCTTGGCCTGGGTGTCGAACAACATGCCGGTGCCGACGCGAAGGCCGATGGTCTTTTCGATATGCGCCGCCAGGCGCTCCTTATTGGCGGCCTTGATGGCGCGCACGGTGTCGCGGAAGCCGCTGTCGTCGGCGAAGGGCTCGAGCGCCTTCAAGTGCGGCAGGTGGCGTTTCCAATCGGGCCCGATGGCCTCGGTGATCAGGTCCGACAGCCCCGGGTTGGCCTGCAGGAGCCAGCGCCTGGGGGTGATGCCGTTGGTCATGTTGACGAACTTGCCCGGATAGATCTCGTCGAATTCCGGGAAGGTCTGCTCACGCAGCAGCTTGGTATGCAACTCGGCGACGCCGTTGACCCGGGTGCTGCCGACGATGGCCAGGTGCGCCATGCGGACCGAGCGGTGGAAGTCGTCCACCAACGACAGCCGGCCGAGCACCGTCGGGTCGCCGGGATAGAGCCGGCGTACCATCTTCAGGAAGACATCGTTGATCTGAAAAATGATCTCCAGGTGGCGCGGCAGGATGCGGCCGAGCATGTCCAGCGACCAGGTCTCCAACGCTTCCGGCAACAGCGTGTGGTTTGTGTAGGCGAAGGTCTGGCGGGAAATCTCCCAGGCGTCGGCGAAGCTCAAGCCGTGCTCGTCGATGAGAATGCGCAAGAGCTCGGGGATGCCGAGCGCCGGATGGGTATCATTGAGCTGGATGACGTTCTTTTCCGGCAGCTTGGTGAGATCGTCGTCGGTGCGCAGGAAGCGGTTGACGATGTCCTGAATCGAGGCGCTGACGAAGAAGTATTCCTGCTTGAGGCGCAGTTCCTGGCCGCGGGTGTTGTTGTCGTTGGGATAGAGCACCTTGGTCAGGTTCTCGGAATCGGTCTTTTCGCGCACGGCCTCGGCGTAGTTGCCCTGGTTGAACAGGCCGAGGTCGAAATCGTTGGGCGAACGCGCCGACCAGAGGCGCAGGTTGCCGCCGGACTCGGTATTGAAGCCGGACATGGGAATGTCGTAGGCCAGCGCGTAGACCTCTTCCGTATCCACCCACTGGCATTCCTCGTCGCCGGCGCTGTTCCTGAAGGTGACGATCTTGCCGCCGAAGCGCACGGGGAAGAATACCGCCGGGCGCTCGATCTCCCACGGATTGCCGTAGCGCAGCCAGTTCTCTGGCTTTTCCACCTGCTGGCCGTCCTTGATGGTCTGGGCGAACATGCCGTATTCGAACCTGAGGCCGTAGCCGATATTCGGATAGTCGTGGGTGGTCATGGAATCGAGGAAACAGGCCGCGAGCCGGCCCAAGCCGCCGTTGCCGATGGCGGCGTCGTGCTCGGCCTCGATGACTTCCTCGAGCGGGTGCCCCAGTTCCGCCAACGCCTGCACGGTGACCTCGCGCACCTCGAGGTCGTACAGGACCTTCTCCAGGTTGCGGCCGATCAGGTATTCCATGGACAGGTAATAGACCCGCTTGACGTTGTTGTTGTAGTACTTGCGCGCCGTGCGGATGTTCCGCTCGCTGAGCACCTGGCGCAACAGATGCGCCAGGGAAAAGAACCAGTCGCGCGTCGAGGCACGGTCGGGAGTCAGCCCCAACTCATGGATCATGGTGCTGACCAGTTCGGTCTTCAGAGCTTCAACGCTGTCGAAGCTGTCGCGCAATTTGTTCTGCAGGCAGAGTTCGGCGAGGTCATTCATTGCAGGGTCATCGGTCCTTGGTGTGGCAGCAGGCTGCGGTAAAGGTCATGGTAGGAGCGCGCGCCCACATGCCAACTATAGTCTTTGCTCATGGCGTTCTTTTGCAGGGCCCGCCACCAGGCCTTGTTGCCGTACCATTGGCGCACGCGCCCCATGGTCTCGATTAGCTCCGCCGGGTCGACGGCATCGAAGACGAAGCCCGAGCCCTCGTCGCGATCGGCGGCATCGATCACCGTGTCGGCGAGGCCGCCGGTCCGGCGCACGATCGGCGGCGAGCCGTAGCGCATGGCGTAGAGCTGGGTCAGGCCGCAGGGCTCGAACCGCGACGGCACCAGGATTGCGTCGCTGCCCGCCTGGATCAGGTGCGCGAAGGTTTCGTCGTAGTCGATGCGTGCCGACACCTGGTCGGGCGCCTCGGCCATGGCCTGGATGCAGCGCGCCTCCAGGGCCGTATCGCCGGTGCCCTGGATGATGACCAGGAAACCCATATCGAGAATTCCCGGCAGCGCATCGAGAATGATGTCGACGCCTTTCTGCTCCACCAGCCGGCCCACAAGGCCGAGCACCGGCGCGTCGGAATCCGGCGGCAGGCCGGTGTATTCCAGCAACACCCGCTTGCTCGCTTCCTTGTCATCGAGGGTCTCGGCGCTGTAGGGCGCCGGGATCAGGGGGTCGGTCGCCGGGTCCCAGGTCTCCAGGTCGATACCGTTGAGAATACCGACCAGGTCGTCCGCCCGCGCCGCCAGCACGCCCTCCATGCCGCCGCCGAATTCAGGCGTCAGAATTTCCTGGGCATAGGTGGGGCTGACGGTGGTGACCTTGTCGGAATAGGTGATGCCGGCCTTCAGATACGAGAGCGAACCCCAGAACTCGGCCCCCTGCATGGTGTAGATCTCCGGGCCGAGGCCGGTGGACTCCAAGACCTCGGGCGCGAACCGGCCCTGGTAGTTCAGGTTGTGGATGGTGAACAGCGTCGGCGGCGTGAAACCGCGCCATTGCGCCAGGTAGGCCGGCACCAGGCCGGTCTGCCAATCGTGCGCGTGCACCACGTCCGGCTGCCAGCCCATCATGCCGCCGGCAAGGGCGATCATGGCGGCGACACGCGACAGCAGTGCGAAACGCAGGTGGTTGTCCGGCCAGTCGATGCCGTCGGCGTCCAGGTAGGGATCACCGTGACGCTCGAACATGGCGGGGTTGTCCAGCAGCCAGACGCGGACGTCGGTGTCGGGGATGCGTCCCGGCAGCAGATAGCACTGCCCCGTGCCCAACGGATCGCCCAGCCGCACGCGCCGGCCCCGCGCCTCCATGCGATCGACGGCATCCGGATAGGCGGGCAGCAGAATGCGCACGTCCTCGCCCAAGTCCGCGAGCGCCTTGGGGAGCGCGTAGGCGACATCGGCGAGGCCGCCGGTCTTGACCAGGGGATAGACTTCCGAAGCGACAAACAGGATCTTCATTTTCTTGTACCCCGCCACAAACAATAAGAACGGCATGCCGTCATCCAACGGTATCGCCGCCCCCAAAGATTTCCTGTCCGGTGAAAACACGATCCGGCGCCCAGGTGCCGGAATAATCGGTGTCTCGTGTTTTTCTATTGAAAACATTTAGCGCCAAATGCCGGTCGCCTCTAGCTCTCTTTTGGATGGTCGCGAAAATTTCATCCCGGCCGGAACGGGTCTATGTCAAAGTGGATTGCCGGCGGATCGTGCTAATATCCGCCAGTGGCTGGAAAATACTCCGGCCCATGGATGAGGGCAGCCCGCCGAAATGACAGGCAAACGCCGGGCGCGGCGGGCGGAAAGTGAGGCGACGTGCAATTGAAAATTCTCGCCTTCGTGCTTGCCGGCGGCAAGGGCTCCCGGCTTTCGCCGCTGACCAAGGAGCGCGCCAAGCCGGCCGTGCCGTTCGGCGGCAAATACCGCATCGTGGATTTCGTGCTCAGCAACCTGATCAACTCGGGCATCTACTCGATCTATGTGTTGATCCAGTTCCGCAGCCAATCCCTGTTGCAGCACCTGACCGCCGGCTGGCAATTCAACGGCCCCTTGAGCAATCAGTTCATCATTCCGGTGCCGGCGCAGATGCGTTCGCCCGGCGAAAACTGGTACCGGGGCACGGCCGACGCCATCGCCCAGAACCTGAACCTGATCGAGGAATCGAAGCCGGATTTGGTGGTGATCTTCGGTGCCGATCACATCTACCGCATGAACGTCCGCGAAATGATCGATTTCCACGTCGCCAACGGCGCCCAGGCCACCATCGCGGCGCTGCCGACCGACAAGCGCCATGCTTCGGAATTCGGGGTCATTGAAGCCGGCGAGGACGGCCGGATCCACGGCTTTCACGAAAAGAACCCCGACGCGCCGACGATTCCCGGCCGCCCGGACGAGATCTTCGCCTCCATGGGGAACTATATTTTTTCCGGCGACGTCCTGATCGAGGCGATCCACGCCGACATGAAAGATGCCGAAAGCTCGCACGATTTCGGCAACGACGTGTTGCCGGCGCTGCTCAAGGGCGGCGGGCTCTATGCCTATGATTTCTCCACCAACCGGATTCCCGGCGAACCCGAAGACAAACCCAACTACTGGCGCGACGTCGGCACGCTGGACGCCTATTACGAGGCGCAGATGGACCTGAAGTCGATCTCGCCGGCGTTGAACCTG
>Ga0209273_10000411_pt1 | contig 56933 bp, 55 predicted proteins | sample tdAd471_FD_187126 | JGI IMG/M metagenome (GOLD analysis project Ga0209273, IMG submission 187126) | Marine sediment microbial communities from the Atlantic coast under amendment with organic carbon and nitrate - tdAd47.1 (SPAdes)... | ecosystem: Environmental > Aquatic > Marine > Coastal >...
CAAACAGACTTTCATTGAAACCTGACCGTTGATGACTAGCGTTGTTCCCTAGTACCCGAAAAATCCGGCCATGGCCATAACTGGTTGTTCAAAACCCTAGAGTCTCAAGGGTTTAACGTTCGCCGCCGCGTGCGGGGGATGAAACAATCTCAGGCCTGAAACGAAACCGCGTCAGCCCTTGCATATCCTCAATCGAGTTTGCGGCGGATACGCGGGAGGGTAGAATGCGCGATATGATCGATTGGGAGAGATTGCGGGGAGTTTTGCGGGCGGTCCGCCGAAAGTGGGAGCTGATCGCCGGGCTGCTGCTCGTCTACATGGTGCTGTTCACCGAGGTGAACCTGAACCCGGACGTCGAAACCTACATGACGCCCGTGGTGACTTATGAAGAGGCCATGGCCGCGCCGCATACAGAGACACCTATCCGATTTGTTGCGCAGAGAGCCGTAAATGGCGAGGTTGGCTCACAGGTGTTTCTCGCGGATTTATACGACCGTGGGGTGGCGCCGCTGCATGTTGACCACTGCCGCGCCTTCGACTGGTATGTGAAGGCGGGACAGAATGGTGATTTGAGATCGCAAGATAAGGTGGCAGAGATGCTGAGCACTGGACTTGGTGGTTACTTGGCCCCGGTCCACGCATACTTTTGGGCAAAGCATGCGCTTGAGGAAGGTTATGAACCGGCGGAATCGACAATCACTAAATATTTTGACAGAAAGCTGTCGAGATTGTCGGAGAGCGAAAGGGCAGAACTTGCCCAAGCGCTCTCCGACTGGGACCCGACGCAAACACGACCCGAGAAACGGATTATGATGCCGGTTGTGCCGATTCTGTCCTTGTTAATTGCCCAATTTATCCCGATCCGTGATTGTGACGATCCGACAATTCTTCAGCATCTTCTTCAGTTAGGCCGCTATCTCTGATCATGCCATTTCTCTCTTCTTCGTAGTTTGCTTTCAAACGATTCCAGCCAGTGTTCCAATTGAGTCTCTCTCCCCATGTTGTCACGCACGGCACGGCTGATTCCTGATACAGGATCCACCCTGCCTTTACGCATGCTGTCTACGTCGCTAGCAAGTTCAGAAACCCTCTTTTGCCCTTGGCCGGGTCGGTGGCGGCGGTGCGGTGGATCAGGCCTGTCCTGAACTCGATTCAGGATCGGAAAATTTTTCGGAGAGGGATTAATTGTCGCAGGAAGATTCTTCAATCGCGCGCTGTACAATTTTCTTCGCCAAGACTTTGTCGCGTTCGGTTATGCGGTCCGATACTTCAGATAAGAAACCCTTCGCTTCCTTTGTGGATGCAATTAGTTTGAGGGCATATGTAGCGTGAAGATAGCTTAGGTGGATTAAACCGAGTTCGTTCTTGGCGAGTTCGACGCGCGCAAGTTTGAGCCAGTCCGCAGGGTTGCATGAATTCGCCACATCTTTCCGCAATGCCCAATAATCAGGATCATAATCTGCACTATCCAGCCAGACCCCCGGTATTTCATCGGGGCTTACCTGCTGAATTTTAGGGTCGTTGACGAGTGAGTATTCAAAACGCGCAACTCGTTGAGCGGCCTGCAACCCTCTCTCAATAATGCCGGGGGCTTCATCGCATTTGTCCATAAAAGTGATCTCGGCTGTATATCCCATGGAACCTGCGCCACTACTAAAATCGAATGCTCCGGTTTCGGGTTCGTTTGCGAGAATGTACTGGATAAAGATATCAGATACCCGAACAGTGTCCTTGGTCTTTGCGTCGCGTTTATCTGTGATGCGTGCTTCGAATACGCATTCGGCGTGATTGTACTTTGGATAAAAGTGAAAGGCGAAGTGGACGTTCGCAGCCAGTTTTAGGTCGTTTGGATCAACCTCTTTCGGCGGCGTATATAAGATAGCGACGCAAGCGGCGGTAACGGCGACGAGTGAAATGATCACCCGCCACCGATTTTTTTCAAAAAATTGCCATAGCCGATCAATCATTTAGATATTTTATTCATGCGAGTCCCTTTTGGCGAGTACACATTGAGATGTATACCCGTCGAGTTCCCGTTGTAAGAGTGTTGGGGTGGGACGCGAATAATAACCCGATAACCGTGCTTACTTGGAATGGGTGGATGGTAAGTTTCGGATTTGCCACTATATCCATAGATTGATGAAGCAGTCCCTTCCTTGGGCTTGAAATCGTTTGACCTCCATTCAGGTACGACGTTTCCGTTCTTGTCGAGTGTGTACCAATCGACTTCATATTTTAATCCATCAAGTCCGAAAGTAACTGAACTCGGATCTATTTTTATCGGTCCATCGACATTGAACTCGTTCCGCCCGTCATAGACCTGTTCGGATGGTTTCTCGTTCCATTCGATTTTCTTCTCCTTGTTATTTTCCTTTTCCTCTGGAGGCCCATGTGATTCTGGGTCGGCCGGCAGGTTTTGAGCCTGAAGCACGTTACTCGAACGACTGTCCGCCCCCGGATCGTCCTTAAGGGCATAGCTCGCGACGGTTTGCTTGAGCTGCGCTGCCTTGGCGTCCGACATGCGGGCCGTGGTCTGCTCGAGCAGGGCCTTGCCCTTGGCCGGGTCGGTGGCGGCGGTGCGGTGGATCAGGCCTGTCCTGAACTGGATTCAGGATCGGCGACTTCGCCGATGCCAGTGTCGCCATAGTTCTCCGCCGCGTCGGCGGTATAGACCGGCAGGTCGCCGACGCCGCCGATCCGGCCCAGCGCTTTTACCTGACGGTCGTTGGACGCCGCCGCCTCGGCACTGAGTGGCGCTCGGCGGGCTTCGCGCACGATCTTCGCATCGTCCGACAGGCCCGGGTGATCGGCGGGCTCCATCAACTGTTTGACCTTTGTGGCGACGGCCCGGTTCATGACTTGGGCGAGCTGTTCGCGGCGGCGGGTCATGTCCTTTTGCGCTTCTGCCATTTCTTCGGCGTGCCAGCGTTGGGCGCGTTCCGCGGCTTTTTGCTCGGCGCGGTGCTGTTTTTCTCGGGCCTCGTTGCGGCGGGTGTCGAGCGCTCGCTCGGTTTTCGCAATGCGCCGCGCATCGGCGTTCTTCTTCTGCACATAGGCGGCGCTTTCCGCAGAGTTGCCGCCGCCCTCGGCCTCGTTCGGCGTATAGATCGGGGTTACCCCGGGCTGCGCCGTGTCGCCGGTCATATGCCGGTTCGGCCCGGCCGCAGGCGCGCCGGGTGTGCCCGGACGGGGCGGCAAGGGTGGCGGCGGCGGCAGTTGCGGTGTCGGCGTGCCAGCGGTGGCGGGGATGTCGGCACCGGCGCCGCCGAAAGGATCAAAGGGATTGAACGGCGCACTTTTCGCCGCACTGCCGCCCGGGTTCAGCCAGGGCGATTTTGCCGGATCGGGGAAAGAATTGAACCGAAACATCGTCTCGTCATGTTCACCGGGCATGATGCCGGGCGCGGACGGGGCCGCCCCGCCAATCTGATCCGCATGGGAATAGGCCGGTAACGCTGATGCGGCGGCGGAAGGCGCCGGTGCACCTTGGATTTGATCGGCGTGGCCGGACGCGGGTTTCGCGGCGGATCGCGCTTGCGTCTTTGCGGTGGATGGCGTGGTCGGTGTAAAGCTGCCCATTGGAAAATCTCCTGTTGTCGAGCGGAAAAACAAAAAAGCGCGGCCGAAATCAATCGGGCGCGCTCGCGTCGGTATGGTCGTTTCGTTGCGTGACGTCCCCGGAACGGGGCCGGGACATAAAAAAATCCCGGAAAAAGGCACACGCCTCCCCGGGACTTGATGTGAATTTAAAAGAACATCAGTGTGGCGTCAAGAAAAATACACGCATAAATAGTGAATATTTCGCATGAATGGGGCCGATGTCGCGGGTATTTCAGTCCGGATCGATGGCCTTGATCAACGCCGCGTGGTCGAGATCGCCGCCGCCCGATGCGATCAACCTGTCGTACAGATCGCGGCTGAGTGCGGTTGCGGGCAGTTCGATGCCCAGCTCGGCGGCGAGTTCCAGCGCCTGGTCCATGTCCTTGCATTGCACCGTGGCGCGCGCGCCGGGCGTGAAGGTGTCATCGACCATACGCTGGCCGTGCACTTCGAGGACGCGGGAATCCGCGAACCCGCCGCCAAGGGCTTCCTTGACCCGGGCCGGATCGACCCCGGCGTGCTTCGCCAGCGTCAATGCCTCGGCGACGGCGCCGATGTTGAGGCCGACGATGACCTGATTGGCGGCCTTGGCGACCTGTCCGGCGCCGACCGCGCCGACGTGAGTGATCTTTTGTCCTAAAACGCACAGCACCGGTTCGGCGCGGGCGAACGCTTCATCCGAGCCGCCCGCCATGATCGTCAGCGTGCCGCCCTCGGCGCCGATGGTGCCGCCCGACACAGGGGCGTCGACGTACTGGCCGCCCTTGGCGTCGACGGCTTTCGCGATGGCGCGGGTGGCGGGGACTTTGGTGGTGCTCATATCGATGACCAGCGTGCCTGGCGCGATCCCGGCGATGACGCCGTCGCCCTCGTCCAGCATGACTTTCTCGACGGCCGGTGTGTCGGTCAGCATGCAGATCACGATGTCGCAGGACTCGGCGACGCCTTTTGGACTGCCGCCCCGATGCATACCCTCGGCCACCAGTTCGTCGACGGAAGGCTGCGAGCGGTTGTGCACCCACATTTTCGCACCGGCGGCGGCAAGGTTGCGCGCCATGGGCTTGCCCATCAGCCCCAAGCCGATGAAACCGATCTTGTATCCTTGAAGGGACTGCATAGGTGATTTTCTCCCGCGCGTTGAACGTGTTGCTTGTGAAGGTGCGCCGGGAAGCTTAGATATCTGGACGGCCCGCCACAAGCATGGGGCCGGGACGAAGGGCCTCATGGAACCTATTTTCAACGTCGTCTTGCCGGTGTTCGCGATCATCCTGACGGGCTATGCCTGTGGGCGGTTCGGCGTGCTCGGCCCGGCCAGTTCCGAGGCGCTCAACAAGTTCGTTTATTTCGTCGCGCTGCCGGTCCTGCTGTTCTATTCGATGGCCCGCGTCGATCCGGATGTGATCTTCAACTGGCCGTATCTGGGCGCGTTCGCGGCGGGCAGCATCATTACGACCGTGGCCGGTATTTTCTTTGCCCGCTGGGTTTTCAGAACCCGGCTCGCCGAACAATCCATGTTCGGCATGGTGTCTATCTTCGGCAACACCGGCTACATGGGTATTCCGCTGTGCATCGTCGCCTTCGGCGATGCGGGGGCGTTGCCGGCGATTGTCGCGACGGTGTTTCAGACGATCGTGATGATCCCGCTGTACGCGGTGCTGATCGAAGCCGATCTCCGGGGCGAGCAGGGCGTGAAGGCGGCATGGGAAGTGACCAAGTCGCTGGTCCGCAATCCGCTGATGGTATCGTCGGTGGCGGGGATCGCATGGTCGTTTTCAGGGCTTGGATTGCCGGAATCCGTCGATACGTTCTGCGCGATCCTGGCGCCCGCCGCCGGGCCGTCGGCGCTGTTCGCGATCGGGCTGTTCATGGTCGGCAAGCCGTTGTTTTACGGCTTTCAGGAAATCAGCGCGCTCAGCGTCTTCAAGTTGCTGATCCATCCGGCGATCACGTATGTGTTCTTTATATATGTGTTCGACGTGGAACCGTTGTGGCAGGCCGTCGGCATTCTGATGGCGGCGCTGCCGGCGGGGGCCTTGTGCTTCGTCGTGGCGCAGAACTACAACGTCTATGTGCAGCGGACCTCGGCGGCGATTTTGTTCACGACATTGCTGGCGGTGATTACGCTGTCGGTCTTGTTCCTGTCGCCTGTCATGCAGGTGCCGCAAACATGAGGACGCCATGATCGTCAAAACCGGAAACCTGATGCTTGCGCTCAGCGTCGCCGCGTTCGTCGTCGCCACGGCCTGGTGGATCGTGTTCTTTCACGAAGTGCTGGGCGACAAATTCCAGATGGCGCGCGAATGCTTTTACTGGAACGCCGATCTGTGCGCGCTGAAATCCCCGGCGGGGCTTTTTGTCGATGTGCCGGTCTATGATCCGGCGCTGTTGTGGCTGTCCGGCGTCATGTTCGCGAGCGGGCTGTCCGTTCGTTTGTACGGACTGGCCCGCGCCTAGTCTTCCTCGCGCAGGAACGCCCGGGTGATGTCGATGGCGTCCTTCATGCCGACACGCTCGACGGTCACGTTCGGCGGAAACGCGCTTTCCATCCGGGTCGGCAACTGCCGGTCCAGCATCACGAATACGCCCCGGTCGGTGGCGCGCCGCAACAGCCGCCCGACGGCCTGACTGAGCTTGAGCCGGGTCAGCATCTCGTCATAGACCTTGCCGCCGAACGCCTTGCGTCTGGCCTTGTGCAACAGGTCCGGGCGCGGCCATGGCACGCGGTCGAAAATCAAAAGCCTGAGCGAGCGCCCCGGCACGTCGACGCCGTCCCTGACCGCATCGGTGCCGAGCAGGCAGGCATGCTCCTCGGCCCGGAAGATATCGACGAGCGTGCCGGTATCCAGCGGGTCCACGTGCTGCGCCAGAAGCTGGATGCCGTCGTCTTCCAGCGGTGCGCGAATGCGGCTTTCGACGGCGCGAAGGCGCGAGATCGCGGTAAACAGGCCGAGCCCGCCGCCGCCCGATGCCTTGAACAGTTCCCGGTACGCCGCCGCCGTCTGGTCCATGTCGTTCTTTTTGACGTCGCCGACGACCAGCACCTTCAGATGCTTTTCGTGATCGAACGGCGAGGCCTCGCTGGACAACAGCGGCCGCACGTTCAAATGCCGGGTGCCGGTGCGGATCTCGGCGGCCTGCCAGTCGGCATCGGGATCGCCTGTCTTGTCGGTCAACGTCGCCGAGGTGATGACGATGCCGTGCGCCGGCTTATAGACGGTTTCGGCCAAAGGCTGTGTCGGGTCGACCCAGTGACGGTGAAAGCCGACATCCAGATCGCGTCCGCCGATCCGCTGGATGCCGAACCAGTCGACGAATTCCGGCGGTGTCTCGTTGGCGACGGCATCGAGCATTGCGCGCCACGCTGTCAATTGGCCAATGGCGCGGCGTTCCAGCGACGCGCTGACGCTTTCGATCTTGGTGCGGGTCTGCGTCTCAAGCGTATCCGCCTCGTCGGCCAGCGTGCGATGCAGCGCTGCCATTAGCTCGATCAATGGCCGGGCGATGTCGTTCAGGTCATCCCTGAGCGCCAGTGCCGCTTCGGCCAAACCGTCGATCGCCGGATGCGGTGCCGCCTCCAGATCATAGGGACCGTCGGCATCCGAGGCGCGGGCATAGACCTGATGCCGCACAAGCGCCAGGAACTTCTCGGTCGGGCCGTCGGGACGCGCATCGCCGATGCGTTGATGCCAGCCCGGTCCGGCCAGCGCGCGCGCCGCATGCAGCGCGTCTTCCAATGCCTTTTCAGCGGCGCTGTTGCCGGCGATCAATTCTTCGACCCTTGCCTTGAGGCCGCGTGAGCGTGATCGGCTGCCGCCTTCCGCGCCCAACAGCCAGCGCCGCAACTCGGCGGTCTCCATCCCCGACAGGTTGGCCGAAAAGGCCCCGTCGGCGGCGTTGAACAGATGGTGCGCCTCGTCGAAGACATAACGCAGCGGGCGGCTTTCCGGGTCCGTCGCCATGGCGGCATTGATCAACACCAGCGCATGGTTGGCGACGACCAGGTCGGCATGCCGGGCGCGCCGCTGCGTATGCTCGATGAAGCATTTTCCATAGTGCGGACAGGCGGAATAGATGCACTCGCCGCGCGTGTCGGTCAGATCTGTCGTTACTTCGCGGCCATACAGATGCGTCAACCACGACGGAAAATCGCCGCCGACCATGTCGCCGTCGCGCGTCGCCCTGATCCAGCGCGCGATCAGACCCAGCGCCACCGCGTCCGGCCCGTTCGCCAGCGAGGCCCGGCCCAGAACCTCCTCGTAGTTGAGCAGGCACATATAGTTCTCGCGGCCCTTGCGGACGACGATGCGGTCGCGCTTGAGCTGCTGGTCCGGGTACAACCGGTCCAGCTCGGTATCCAGTTGCCGCTGCAGGTTTCGGGTATAGGTGGCGATCCACACCGGGGCTTCGTTGTGTTCCGCCCACACACTGGCGGGCGCGACGTAGCCCAGCGTCTTGCCGACCCCGGTGCCGGCTTCGGCGATCACGACGTTGGGCTGGTCTTCGTTGGCGCGCGGCTGAAACGCTCCGGTCACGGTTTCGGCATAGCGCTGTTGCTGCGGTCGGCGTTCAGAGGTTCGGCCCAAAAGCATACCGAGCCGGGTCCGGGTTTCCGCCGCCGTTACCGGCAAGCTGCCGGGGGGCAATTCGCGCGGCCGGTCTTCCCAGTCGGGCAGTCTCCGCCAGACCTGCATCGCGCCCTTGAGTGCGGACGAGTGCGGCGCCTCGCCGGCGCCGAATCGGGCAAGCACCGAAGGCCCCCAGGGCCACCCGGCGCGGGCCATGTTCCAGGCGATGTCCCGGACCTCGGGCGTTGCTTTTTCAAGCTCGTCCAGCAGCATATCGGCCGCCGTGAACAGCATCTGCGCCGTCAGTTCCGGGCCTTCCGGCAGTGCAAGGCCGAGCGACTGAGCAACGCCGCCCGGTGTCGGCAGGCAAAACATCGCCGGTCTGACGAAAGCGAATAATTCAAGAATATCAAAGGCCTGAATGTTGCCCGCACGAATCGTGGCGGCGGTCAGGCGGCGGTGGCAGACGAGTGGCCGAACGCCATCGTTGATCCGCTTTTGCGACTCACGATGGCTGAGGGTCTCGATTTCACCATCGCGGCTCAACCACGCGGTGCCGCGCACGCCGGCGACCAGCGCGGGGGCATCTTCGAATTCTGTGGGTCTTGTCAGGCTCTCGTCATCCATTGCGCGGAGTATACGGTGCCGGTGGCGGGCTGTCCCTCCCGCTATCGTATTCTTTTGGCGTTCGGCCGGGGTTCCGGGCATAATCCGGGAAATTGTCGAGGAGGACACGTCATGGCGGACAAGAAGCCGGCAATCGCCAGCAACCCCAATGCCCCGGAGATTTATGCAGACAAGACGGCGAGCGTTTCGTTGCGCGGCAATGTGGCACGAATTTCACTGGCCAGCGAACGCTCGGGTACGGACCCGCAACACCCGGAATCAGTGATTTCCGGCCATGTGGCGATGTCGGTGCGCGGGTTTATCCAGCTGTATGCGCAGATGCAGAGCGTGGTGAAGCAGATGGAAGAAAGCGGGATGCTCAAGGCGCCCAACGGTGCGGCGGCGCAACCTGCGAGCAAGGCTCCGGCCAAGAAGGCGGCGGCGAAGAAGAAGGCCGCAGCGAAGTCTAAATCGGCGTCGTCCAACGGGCGCGCCAAGGGTAAGAAATCGTAATAGCGCGCGGCATTTTAGGTTCTTGAAACTCGCCTCGCTTAGGCGTATCGATAGGTTTGTCGGTGGTATCCGGTACGGAGAAAAAAGACGGTGCTCAGAAGAAATAAGAACGGTATCGAAGTCGGCGACAGGTTTGTCAAAACCGATGACCCGAAGACCGTTTGGGTCGTAGCCGGGCGTGGCAGCTCCGTCGCCCCCATGCCGCATTTCCAGGTCGTTCAGGAAGGCTATTACAGCCGCATGCGAACGCTGGCGGAAAGCGTGCTGCTCGATCCTGATTATTACCGCCGGGTTTCTGAAAACTGATCTCCGCCATTGCCGTCGGTTTCCTGTAGGCATTGCACACGTGCATTCAGGGCCGTCCTCCGTCTAGTATCATTCCATGACGTCAGATAACGATCCGCGCAGCGCGTCCGAGCGTCGTGGCGATGATCGCCGCGCTCAGGGCGACCGCCGCCGCGAGAATATGTCTGCGGCCGATGTATTGGGTTGGGACGGGACCGAACGCCGTCAGGAAAGCCGGCGCGCCACGCAGGAGCGCCGCCAGGAAGAACGCCGCCGGCAGGACGCCGAATGGGAAACCAAGGCCATCGACAGTTTGTGGCCGATGGATGCGCAGGCTCAGAGCGACCATGATCGACGTCAGGACGAACGCCGTGAACGCGAACGCCGCGCCGCCGAACGCCGCCAGCGACAGGCCGACCCCGCCGACGTTGCGGGCTGGGATGGTGTGGACCGTCGCGAAGAAGACCGCCGCGACCTTGAGCGTCGGGATCTGGAGCGGCGCGTGCGCGCGTCGAAGATCGCCGACAGCGGTGAAAATCCCGGTGTTTAGCCCTGTAACGGAAGCGTCATCCCGAACTTGACCCCTCGCTCATGCTTCGCGACGCGCGCTCCTAAGCATGAGGTTGAAATATCGCGCTCATCCTGAGGAGGCCGCAGGCCGTCTCGAAAGATGCGTGATCCAAAATCAAGATTGCAACGACGTGAGAGGGGGCGGGGAGCTCCCGCGCATTACACCTTCGGCGTATAGCCGAGGTTCGGTGCCAGCCAGCGTTCCATATCTTCGACGGCGGCGCCTTTGCGCCGGGCGTAATCCTCGACCTGATCGGGGCCGATACGACCGATCCCGAAGTAGGCGCTGTCCGGATGCGAGAAATAGTACCCAGACACCGACGCCGCCGGCATCATGGCGAAGCTCTCGGTCAGTTCCATGCCGGCGTTCTCGTTCGCATTCAACAACGCGAAAAGCGTGCCCTTTTCCGTGTGATCGGGACAGGCCGGGTAGCCGGGCGCCGGGCGGATGCCGTCGTAACTTTCTTTGATCAAGGCGTCGTTATCCAGTTCTTCGCCGGTGGCGTATCCCCAGAATTCCTTGCGCACACGTTCGTGCATGCGTTCCGCGAAGGCTTCTGCGAAACGATCAGCGAGTGCCTTGACCATGATCGCGGAATAATCGTCACCGGCATTCTCGAAAGCCTTGGCCCGCTCGTCGGCGCCGATTCCGGCCGTCACCGCGAAGGCGCCGATCCAGTCCTGCACGCCGCTGTCGGCGGGAGCGATGAAATCGGCCAGGCACATGTTGGCGCGCACGCCGGATTTCGGCATTTGCTGGCGCAAGCAGTGCACGGTGGCAAGGGGCGCGTTTTCGCCCTCGACGCCGAACACCTCGATATCGTCGCCCGTTGCATTGGCAGGCCAGAAGCCGATCACGGCGCGGGCCGTCAGCCAGTTCTCGGCAACGATTTTCTCGATCATCGCATCCGCGTCCGCTTTCAGGGATCGTGCGGCTTCGCCGACAACGTCGTCTTCCATGATACGCGGGTACGTGCCCGCCAGATCCCATGTGCGGAAGAACGGTGTCCAATCGATGCGCTCGACAAGTTCCGACAGGTCGTAGCCGTCGAAGGTTTTCACGCCGGTGAACGTCGGTGTCGGCGGTGTCGTGTTTTCCCAGTCGATGCGGAACGCATTGGCCCGGGCGTCCTCGATCTCGATGATGTTGCGCGCGCTGTCCTGGCCGCCGTGCTTGGCACGGATGGCTTCGTATTCCTGGGCGACTTCCTCGACAAGTGCGTCCTTGCGGGTATCGCTCAGCAAACGACTGGCGATGCCGACGGCGCGCGACGCATCGAGAACGTGAATGACGGGATGTTCGTAATTCGGTGTGACCTTGACCGCCGTGTGCGCCTTGGACGTGGTCGCGCCGCCGATCAACAGGGGAATTTCCAGACCGGCACGCTGCATTTCGCGAGCCACCGTGCACATTTCCTCAAGGCTCGGCGTGATCAGCCCGGAAAGTCCGATCATGTCAGCTTTTTCCGCAATGGCGGTCTCGATGATTTTTGCGTACGGCACCATGACGCCGAGGTCGATGACGTCGTAGCCGTTACACTGCAACACGACGCCGACGATGTTCTTGCCGATGTCGTGGACGTCACCCTTGACGGTTGCCATGACGATCCGCCCCTTGGTCTCGCCGGCTTTCTTGTCGGCTTCCAGGTAAGGCTCAAGGTGCGCCACGGCCTGTTTCATGACGCGCGCCGATTTGACGACCTGCGGCAGGAACATGCGGCCCGATCCAAACAGATCGCCGACCACGTTCATGCCGTCCATCAGCGGGCCTTCGATTACGTCCAAAGGCTTTTCGGATGCGAGACGGGATTCCTCCGTATCGGCAACGATGTATTCGGTAATGCCGTGCACCAACGCATGCTCAAGGCGGCGTTCGACGCTCAGCTCGCGCCAAGACAGATCTTCGGCACGGCCCTTGGCGCCGGACTTAGCCTGATCGGCGATTTCCAGAAGCCGTTCCGCAGCGTCGTCACGGCGGTTGAGCACCACGTCCTCGACCCGGTTGCGCAGTTCCTCGGGGATATCTTCGTACAGTGCCAGTTGACCGGCGTTGACGATCGCCATGTCCAGCCCGGCACGGGTGGCGTGGTACAGGAACACGGCATGCATGGCTTCGCGCACCCCGTTGTTGCCACGGAACGAGAACGACATGTTGGACAGGCCGCCAGACGTCTTGACGTATGGCAGGTCCTTTTTGATCGTCTCGACGGCGCGGATATAGTCCTTCGAGAAATTGTCATGTTCCTTGATCCCGGTCGCAATCGGGAAAATGTTGGCATCGAAGACAATGTCTTCCGGCGCAAACCCGGCTTTTTCGGTCAGTACCTGATAGCTGCGTTTGCAGATTTCGATCATGCGGTCGTAGTTTTCGGCCTGGCCTTGCTCGTCGAATGCCATGACGACGACGGCGGCGCCAAAGCGCTTCGCTTCCTGCGCATGCTCGATCATTTCCGCCTCGCCTTCCTTGAGACTGATCGAATTGACGATGGAACGGCCTTGCAGGCATTTCAGCCCGGCAACGACGATTTCCCATTTCGAACTGTCGACCATCACCGGCACACGCGCGATGTCGGGTTCCGACGCAATCAGATTGACGAATGTGCGCATCGCGTCCTCGCCGTCGAGCATTGCATCATCCATGTTGATATCGATGATCTGTGCGCCGTTCATGACCTGTTGGCGTGCTATATCGACCGCCTCGGCGAATTTGCCGTCGCGGATCAGGCCGGCGAACTTGGCCGAGCCGGCGACGTTGGTGCGTTCGCCGATGTTGACGAACCCGGTAACGTCATCGAGACGCAGTTGCTCCAGCCCGGACAGGCACATGGTGTGGTCCGCTTCCGGCTTAACGCGCGAGGCATGGTTCTTGACCGCGTTGTGAATGGCTTCGATGTGTGCCGGTGTGGTGCCACAGCAGCCGCCGACGATGTTGACCAGGCCCGAGCGGGCGAACTCGCCAAGATGCGCGGCCATGTGCTCGGGCGTGTCGTCGTAACCGCCAAAGGCATTCGGCAGCCCGGCGTTCGGATAGACGCTGACGAAGGTGTCGGCGATATCGGAAACGGCCTTGATGTGTGGCCGCATTTCTTCGACACCGAGCGCGCAGTTGAAGCCGACCGCCAACGGCTTGGCGTGGCGTACCGACTGCCAGAATGCTTCCGGCGTCTGGCCGGAAAGCGTGCGGCCCGAGGCATCGGTGATGGTGCCCGAAATCATCACCGGCCAGCGCCGACCCTGTTCGTCGAAATGCTTGAGAACGGCGTAAATCGCGGCTTTGGCGTTCAGGGTGTCGAAAATGGTTTCGACAAGGACGATGTCGACGCCGCCGTCGGTCAGGCCGCGGAGCGCCTCGCTGTAGGTTTCGACGAGATCGTCGAAGTGAACGTTCCTGAAGCCGGGATCGTTGACGTCCGGCGAAATCGACGCCGTGCGGTTGGTCGGCCCGAGTGCGCCGGCAACGTAGCGCGGACGTTCGGGGGTGTTCTCGCCGACCAGTTCGGCGGCTTCGCGGGCAAGGCGTGCAGCCTGGTAGTTCAGCTCGTAAGACAAGGCCTCCATGCCGTAATCGGCTTGCGAAATGCGGTTCGCGTTGAAGGTATTGGTGGCGACGATGTCGGCGCCCGCTTCCAGGAAGCCAACGTGAATATCGCGGATGACGTCCGGGCGGGTTAGCGTCAGCAGGTCGTTGTTGCCCTGCAGGTCGCTCGGCCAGTCGATGAAGCGTTTGCTGCGGAAATCGGCTTCGCCCAGTTTGCGTTCCTGGATCATCGTGCCCATCGCGCCGTCGAGCACGAGGATGCGTTCCTCGAGCGCACGGGCAAGTTCGTCCGTGCGGTCGGCGGCGGGGTCGGCGGGCATGCTCGATGCGGATGCCGGGCGGGCGTCCATGCGGTGCGTTGCGGGCGCGCCGGTACCCTGTCCGCCGGATGGCGTGCCGGAATGCGAGTGGGTGTGGTGCGGATGCATGCAGGTCATGTCGTGTATTGTCCGTTCGTAGAAACGCAGGTCAGGCCGCGAGTTGCTTGCGCACACCCATGGTGTGACAGATCGCGTAGCAAAGGTCGGCGCGGTTCATGGTGTAAAAATGAAACTCGTTGATGCCGTTGGCGTGCAGCACGCGGCATTGCTCGGCGCAGACGCTGGCGGCGACGAGCTTGCGGGTTTCCGGGTCTTCGTCCAGGCCATCGAACAGGCCGTGCATCCAGTCCGGGACCGTCGCGCCGCACATCTTTGAGAACTTTGCGGTCTGCTGGAAATTGGTCACCGGAATGATCCCCGGCACGATCGGAATAGCGATCCCGGCGGCGCGTGCGCGGTCGAGAAAGCGAAGGAACACCTCCGGATCGAAAAAGAACTGGGTGATGGCGCGGGTCGCACCGGCATCGATCTTGCGCTTCAGGTTGTCGAGGTCGGCATCCGCACTCAACGCTTCTGGATGAGTTTCCGGATAGGCAGCGACGGAAATCTCGAAGTCCGCGACTTTCTTCAGTCCCGATACGAGATCGGCGGCATAGGCATAGCCGCCCGGGTGTGGTTCGTAGCGGTTGCTTCCCGCGGGCGGGTCGCCGCGGAGCGCGACAATATGGCGCACGCCGGCGTCCCAGTATTCCCGGGCAACCTGATCTACTTCATCGCGGGTTGCGCCGACACACGTCAGATGCGCCGCCGGGGCCATGGAGGTCTCGTCGGCGATGCGGCTGACGGTCGCGTGGGTGCGCTCGCGCGTCGTGCCGCCGGCGCCGTAGGTGACGGAAACATACGACGGGGCCAGCGGTTCCAGGCGCTTGATCGCCTGCCACAGGGTTTCCGCGGCGGCGTCGGTTTTCGGCGGAAAGAACTCGAACGACACGGATACGTCGTCCGGCATGGGTGCCGCGATCATCATCGACGGCAGCGGCGGGCGGCCGCTGCGCGAAACGTTCATGACACCGGGTTGTTGCCCGCTTTTTTCAATACGGCGAATCATTGTGCAGCAACCTGTTCCGATTTTTCCTGTGGCTTGTGCGCGGCCCATATGACAACGGTCAGAGGGTCGCCCTTGAGATGTTCGACCGTGTCGAGTTGCAGGCCGGCGTCGGCGAACGCGGTGTCGAATTCAAAATCCGCGAAGCCCAGTCGGCGGTGCTGGTACGTTGTCCGCAGCTCCTCGACCTCGTGCGGTGCGAAATCGGCGATCAGCAGTCTGCCGCCCGGCGCCAGCATGCGCGCGGCCTCGGCGATAGCGCCGGCAACGTCGTCGACATAGTGCAGCACCTGATGGATCAGCACGGTGTCGAATTCGGCGCTGTCGTAGGGTAGGGAATACAGATCACCCTGACGGACGCGGCAGTGCGAGAGACCTTCATTCTCAAGCGTTGTGCGGGCGACGGCCAGCATGTCGCGTGACATGTCCACGCCTTCGCCGCGTTCGATCCGCTCTGCGAAAAGCGTCAGCATGTCGCCGGTGCCGGTACCGATGTCCAGAAACGCACCCATCGGCCGGTCGCCGAACAGGCGCGAAAGGGCGTTGTTGACCTCGTTCTGGTCGATATGCATATCGCGAATCTCGCCCCAGACCCGGGCGTTGGCGCTGAAAAAAGCGTCCGCTGCTTCTGTGCGTTCGCGTTTGACGGTGGCCAGCCGCTCGCGGTCGCGCTGGAACGTCGTGTCGTCAGCAGGAATGTTGTCGATCAGTGCGTTGACGATCGGCGCCGCTTTGCCGTCATCGTCGATGCGGTAAAAAACCCAGCTTCCCTCAGGGATGCGGTCCAATGCGCCGGCTTCGGTCAACAGTTTCAGATGACGCGATACCCGGGGCTGGCTCTGACCCAGAATGCGCACGAACTCGCTGACGGCAAGATCACCACCGGCGCGGCACAACGCGACGATGCGCAGCCGGGTCGGCTCGGCGAGGGCTTTCAGCAGCTGTACGGTCTGGTTCATGGGCGTTCCTAAAAATCAATAATGGATAAAACATATAAACATATCTTTATGTCAATAAAAAAATCGTATGTGTACCCTATTCTTTCGGATACCAATCGTTAACCATCGCCGCGCTAGCTTTGCTGCGGGTTGCCGGAAAACCGGCGCAAAGTTGACGAGACGAGGTGGGACGTGGGACGCGTTTATCAACGAAAACGGGTGGATGAACTTGCGTGGCGGGCGTTGGTGACGACGCGGCGCAAGCGCTGGATGCATCAGGAAAGGCGCCAGGGCATCCATCACGACGAGGATGCAGGGAACAAGCACGACGGCGAGAAGCCCGTGCCGCGCTTTCGGCGAGGCTCCGCATGATGCGCCGCCGAACCTGCATACTTATGCTGTTTATATGTTCCTTTTCCTTGTTTGGCTGTGCGACGCCGCCGCCAAAAGCCGATTTGGAGGCATATAACGAGTATTTGGCCGAAAACGATCCGTTCGAGCCGCTGAACCGTTCCGTGTTCACATTCAACCGGGCGCTCGACAAGGCGGTGCTGCAACCGGCGGCGCGGACGTACCGTGCGGCGATGCCGTTATGGGCCCGCCAGCGCATCGGTGCGGCCATCGACAATCTCAGGGCGCCGGTGATTTTCGTGAGCGATGTGATGCAGGGCGAGATCGATCGCGCGCTGACGACGTTAATACGGTTTTCCATCAACACCACGTTCGGGCTTGCCGGATTCAACGATCTGGCGGACGACATCGGATTGAAGAAACACGACGAGGATTTCGGCCAGACCTTCGCCGTATGGGGATCGGCGCCGGGACCGTATGTTATGCTGCCGGTTCTGGGGCCATCAAATCCGCGTGATGCGGTCGGCCGCGTTGTCGACTTCCTGATCGATCCGTTCAACGCCTGGGCGGCCAACACCGGGCGCGAGGAAGTGACGTATGCCCGCGCTGGCGTTGCTGCGCTGCATGCGCGTTCGGGATTGCTCGATCTTACCGACGATCTGGAAAAGAACGCCATCGACCTATATGCTGCGACCAGAAGCCTGTATCGCCAGACGCGCGCGAATGCGATTAACAATGGCAACGTCACCGGTCCTGATGTATCTTCTGCGCCGGTTGATTTTCCGGACGTGAACGGAAGTGCCGAATTAAAAGAGCTTTCAGGGAAGCCGTAAGTGGAAGTCGTAAAAAGTATGAAGCGTTCGTTTATTTTCCTCGTTGCCGTATTGCTTGTCGCCATCGCGCCGCCCGTTCACTCGGCGACGCTCGAAGACGGTGCCAGCGCCTTTATTCACGCACTGGAAAAGGAAGCGGTTGAATCGCTCACCGATCCGGCCAAAGAACGCCCGGCGCGGGTTGACGCTTTCCGCAGACTGTTTGAGGAAAAGTTCGCCGTGAACGCCATCGGCAAGTGGACGTTGGGCCGTAACTGGCGCCGCGCCACCGAAAGCGAACAAACGGAATTCCTGGCCCTGTTCGAGGACCTGATGGTGGCGATGTACGTCGACCGGTTCGAGAACTACGCCGGCGAAAAGCTCGACATCCTCAAGACGACACCGGTCGATGAGAACCGCGCGACGGTGTATACCGAGATCGTCCGCCCCGACGGCGTCGATGCCAAACCGATCAGCGTGCTGTGGCGCGTCGGCCGCCAGGGGGACATCTACAAGGTGTTGGACGTCGTCGTCGAAGGCGCGTCGATGAGCATCACCCTGCAAAAGGAATTCGCCTCGATCATCAAGAACACCGGCTCCGTCGCCGGACTCCTCGAAGAACTCCGCAAGAAAACTGCGCAGCTTAATCCGTCATAAAAGCTATTTCCGGAACACTCGGGCAGGGTTATGACGCGTCCCCGATAATCTTCCGGGGGCGGCTGTAACCGTTGGCCACATTGCCGTTTCGCGGATCACGAAATATTCAATTGAGAATTATACAGGATTCGCTATCCTTTTGCGTACGTGCACAGTCGTGAGTTTTTCTGACCACCCGTTTCCACGGCGAGCCCAGTTACTTCCCGACATTGTGAACGTTACCCAGGGGATCTGCAGTGGTTGCAGCTCCGGACAAGAGAATGTCGTGAAAGGGAGTTATCATGGCAAACGGAACCGTAAAATGGTTCAACCCGACGAAGGGGTATGGCTTCATTGAGCCCGAGGATGGCTCGAAGGACGCTTTCGTGCATATCAGCGCGGTACAACAGTCGGGTCTCGCAGGTCTGACCGAAGGTCAAAAGGTCAGCTATGAACTGGTCGAAGGCCGGGGCGGCAAAATGGCCGCTGAAAATCTCGAGATCATCGAGTAAGACGGCGCCGTAGAGCATAAACGGCGGGGCGCGATCATCCCGTGCCCCGTACCGTTGCGTACGGACGATGATTGACCGGTTATCCGGGTGCGGGATCACTTAGTGCCCGCGCCACGCAGCTTCTTTTTTCAAATGCGAGGCACCGCCTCGCCAATAAAATTCCATAAAAAATCGAACCGGCAATGCATCTCGTACAGGCGCGACAGGGACGCGGCCAAGGGGGGCGATGGCTTTGCCGCCTAACCGCGCCGCCGTTCGATTTCGCGTTCCAAAAGGGCAACATTGCGCTGGTTCGACTTCCAGAAAAAATCGAACATATCGCCCAGCACCGGCATCGTGCCGAAGGCATAATCGATCCCGACGTTGAACAGCATTTCGAGAAGCGGCCGGCCCCGGACGCCGAGCTTGTGCGCCCGTGCGACGATCATCAACCCGGCCATCAGTGTCGCCGTGTCGCCGACCACGGGTAAAAGCCCGAGCAGCCCGTCGAGACCGAACGAAAGCCGCGTGCCGGGAATACGGATCCAGCTATCGAGCAGGTTGGCGCGTTTTTTCAGCCGCTCCAGTTCTCGCCGCGTTTCGTCCTTGTCGGGCATGGCCCGCCTCCGGGTTGCGCTTAGATGTGTTGGTCGAGCCGGTCGACCTTGCGGATATCGGGGAACAGCTTGTACCACAACGCCGCGATGCCGACGGTGACGACGCCGCCGACCAGCACCGCACCGACGGATCCGATGCCGCCGGCCATGATCCCGGCGCGGAAATCGCCAAGCTCGTTGGATGCGTTGATGGACACGGAATTGACGGCACTGACCCGCCCGCGCATGTGATCGGGCGTGGCGATCTGCACCAGCGTCTGGCGTACATAGACACTGATCATGTCGGCAGCGCCGTAGACTGCGAGTGCCGCAATCGACAGCCAGAACCACGTCGACAGACTGAAGACGACGATCGACAATCCGAAAATGGCGATCGACACGAACAATGCCGGTCCCATGCGTCCGGGCGACGGCATCTGTGTCAGAATCAGACCGACCAGCAATGACCCCGCGCCCGGTGTCGCGCGCATCAACCCAAGCCCGTCCGGGCCGACATGCAGGATGTCCTTGGCGAACACCGGCAACAATCCCATGACGCCGCCGAACAGCACCGCCATCAGGTCGATGGAAATCGCGCCGAGCACGATCTTGTTGTGCCAGATATAGCTGAAGCCGCCGATCACCGTGTCGAAGCCGACGGATTCCGGTGTTTCGACCTTGATGCGGCGACCGATCATCATCGCCGCGCAACCGGCAATGACGAAGGCGCCGAGGATGACCGAATACGCCCCCTTGTCGAGCCACGCGATCAAAACGCCGCCGAGCGCCGGCCCCAGAAGCTGCGCCCCCTTGTTGGCGGAACTGGCGAAGGCGACGGCGCGCGGGAACTGCCGGGTGCTCATCAGGTTGGGCAGGATCGTCTGGCAGGTTGTGTGAAAGAACGATCGCGCCGCGCCGTGCACCACAAGGATCGCCAGTACCGCGCCAACGGCGACGGTCTCGGCCTGGAACAATGCGATCAGCATGGCGACGGCGACCACGTGCACCACATTACAGGTGACGACGATGCCACGCCGTTCGAAACGGTCGGCGGCCATGCCGGCAACCAGGAACAGCATAAACGCCGGGGCGAACTGGGCCAGACCGATCAGGCCGAGGTCAACCGGATCGCCGCTGATTTCATAGACGTGCCAGCCGACGGCGACGGTTAGTCCATGGACGCCGATGGTGTTGACCGTGCGGCACAATACGAACAACAGGAAATCCCTGTTGCGCATTAGCGGCGGATCGGTCGGCGGGTCGGATGCGGGCGCATCACCGGTCGTGGTCATGCTTCGTTTTTAGCGCACAAGCGCCGGTGTGAATAGCGCATTTGATCGACCCGCGCCGGCGCGGCGGCACGGCTGCGGTGAATCCGCTATGGCGGTATCGGTCGATGGTGTAGCATTCGGATACCGGTCGGGTAATGCCGGTATCTGGAAAAGGAACATTGGAAATGCGTTCACGTCTTTTGACCTGCCTTGCGGTTGCATTTGTTCTGATGGCATCGGCGCCGGCATTCGCCAGCTCGTGCCCGTTGCAGATGAAGAAAATCGACGCCGCGCTCGCTTCCGCCAATTTGCCGAAAGACAAAATGGCCAAAGTCACGGGTTTGCGCGCCAAGGGCGAAGCCCTGCACAAGGCCGGCAAGCATGCCGAGTCGGTGGCGACGCTGAAGGAAGCGCAAGCGATCCTCGGCATCAAGTAAGGGTGGTTTTCAAACACTTCTAGCGGAAAGACTATATTTAATGGCGGCTCGTGATCTGTACTATCGCCTGCTCCAGGGGTGTTTTTTCACTTTGGTTTTATGGGGTGCCGTTGTTCCGGGTGGGGCGGCGGCGCAGACGCTGAATGGTGCGATGACGCGTGACGCGCTCAACCGGGAAGCCATCTGCGGGATCGGCCGCGGCCGAAAGTGCGACATTGAGATTGCTATTGATCGCGGTCTGTTTGAAACCGGACTGCGGCCGGTTTTCCCCGACGGGCTGGACTGTCGCGATATCGACGAGCAGTGGGCCATCGACTATTCCGGAAAGCGCAACAGACGCCAGTATCATGGCGGCATCGATATGCCGGCGCCGTACGGCACGCCGATCATCGCTGCGGCGGCGGGAACGGTGGTTGCGGTTTATGAGGGCGAGAGAAGTTATCGTGGCCGCGAGATCGTGCTGCGCCACAGCCCTGACGACACCGGTCTGCCTTATTGGATCTATACCGAGTACGCGCATTTCGATGCTGCGCCCGATTTCAAGCCGGGACAACGTGTCGCCATGGGCGAAGTGCTTGGCCCGACGGGAAATTCCGGGCGCGGACGTCATTCCGTGGCACAAAGTGACAAACGCCGCCCGGCAATACACTTCGCCGTGTTCTTCTCCGAAAACCCCGGGTTTGTGAATCTCAGGGATCGGGTCATCGTGCCGGTCGGCGGATACTGGATGGATCCGAATGCGCTGTACCGCGGAAAACCGCCCTTCGACAGCGCCTCGATGAAGGCTTTGCCCGACAGCGAAAAGCGCGTGCCGATCCCGGTGATGCTGGATGACGGTACGCCGATACCGGCGGGAACCAAGTTGGTCTGGCCCTATACCTGCACGAAATCCTGACCCTGCGGGTGCGTATTTTTTCGCTTGTACAAAACCCGAATTGGGTACAAATGACGCCGGTCGCGGCCCCGTGGGCCGTCCCCGATCCGGAATAACCAATAAGGATCGCCTGTTAGATAATGGCAATCCGGTTCAGCGCCAGATGCACGACCACGGCGCCGAGCGTCACGGTGAGGATCATGAATATCAGCAGCGTATAGCGGTGCAGATTGCCTTCGCGCGGCGATTTGATGGCGCGGACCTCGCGGAACAGGCTCGACATGTGCTCGTTTAGTGCCTCGATCTTGCGCTGCTCATTGTGCATCCAGAACTGATAGATGATCAGGGTGAATATGACCGCTGTCGTCAGGACGATGGTGATACCCATGAGCTTTTGCGTCAGCGCAAGATTGGCATCGACGGTCGAAGCGATGAACACCAGGCCGACGAAGGTAATCAGCGTCGCGCCGACGGTCCGCCACTGGTGGTTCTTCACGAAGCGGAGCGTTTCGGTGCTTTCGCGATAGAGGCTCTGCATCTCGGTGTGCGTTTTGTCGTCGAGTGCGGAGGGAACGATATCGGCTGGTTCCATGTCATCGGGATCGGGGGACGCGTTCTTGTCGTTCGAAGCCATTTTGAAACTCCTAAATACCCGGTCGCGGCAGCAAGGCGCGTACGCGAAACCGGCAGTTGCGATACTAGCATTGTTTGTACGTCGGGCGTTAGCGCGCAGACGCCTTTTCAAGGCGTAGGCAACATCTTCTGAGCTTATTTGGTCGGGCCGTGAATTTGTGGCAGACTTCCGCGAAATTTCATCAACACCAATCGCAAAGGCGCGCCATGTCAGAACCCGTTACACTTGAAGTTTTCTCCGATTACGTCTGTCCATGGTGCTATCTGGGCGACAATCGCGTCAAGAAACTGAAGCAGAACTTCGATATCGAGGTGCGGCTGGTGCACTTTCCGCTGCATCCGGAAACCCCCGCCGAGGGCCGTCGGCTGATGGACCTGTTCGGCACCGACCAGGCCGGGATCGACGAAAAGAATACCCGCATGCAGGGGCTGATGGCCGCTGACGGTTTGCCGTTCAAGGACCGGTCGCACACGTACAACAGCCGCCTTGCACAGGAAGTTGGCACCTGGGCCGATACGCAGCCGGGCGGCGAAGCTATCCACGATCTGTTTTTCGAGGCCTACTTCGTCGATCAACGCAACATCGCAGAGACAGACGTGATCCTCGACGTGGTGAAAAAGGCCGGGCTCGATGTTGACGCCGCGCGTGAGGTGATTGAGACACGGTCCTTCAAGGAAGCGGTCGATGCCGACTGGGAAAAGTCCCACGCTTATGGCGTTACCGGCGTGCCGACCTTCGTCAGCGCAGGCCACGGCATGGTCGGGGCGCAGCCCTACGAAGCCTTGGCGGCTTTCGTCACCGAGATGGGGGCCCAGCCGCGCACCGCGGCAGCCGATTGAGCCGCGCACCGCGGCAGCCGATTGAGCCGCGCCGTAAAGCGTGCATGGCGTGATTGTCGGCGCCCTGCCGGGTGCCTAGACTGGGCGCGTCATCTTTGTATTTTTCCGGGAGAACATCGTTGCGAAACATCGGCTTTATCGGCCTCGGCCGCATGGGCGCGGGCATGGCGCTCAATATTCTGAAAAAGAACGGCGCGCTGCACGTCTTCGACAGCCACGCGGGCGCCATGCGGCCGCTGACCGACGCCGGTGCGACGGCCGTAAAGTCGCCTGCCGACATGGCGGCGAAGTGCGATCTGATCTTCATGTGCCTGCCTTATGCGCCGGAGGTGCGTGCGGCGATCTTCGGAGACGACGGGGTCGCGGCGGCGAAACCCGAAGGCTTGACCATCGTCGACACGACGACGCTCGATCGCACCGACGCGTTGGCGATCGCCGGGGAGGCTTCGGCGCACGGGATCGCGTATTGGGATTGCCCGATTTCCGGGATGCCGTTCCGCGCCCAGGACGGGACGTTGACCGTGATGTTCGGTGGCGACGACGCGGCGTTTGCCGATGTCCGCCCGTACCTGGAGCAGGTCGGCACGTCGATCATTCATTGCGGGGTACTCGGCACCGGGCAGGCGATGAAGGCGCTCAACAACATCATCTATAACATCAACATCGCGGCGCTCGCCGAAGTGCTACCGCTGACCGTCGCCGTGGGCCTCGACCCGGAGCAGGTCGCCGAGATCGTTATGAGCGGCAGTTCGCGCAGCTTCGCGTCGGAGTATTTCGTGCCGCGCATGCTGGAAGGCCGCTTCGACACCGACTTCACGCTGAACGCCGCCTATAAGGACATCGTCAACGTTGAGCGCATGGCGGCGGAGACAGGCGCCCGGCTGCCGGTCGTCGATGCCATGGTCGGCAGCTACAAGGCGGCCATCGACGCGGGATACGGCGACGAGCCGAAAAGCTCCATGCTCAAAGTCTATGAAGAGGCACTCGGCGTGGCGTTCAGAAAAGCCGACGCCAAAAGCTGATGCACCGACTGGTTGTTCCGTAAAACGGCTGCAACATATCCGTTTTGGTTATATAATCGGTGTCGGGGAGATGTGCCGGCTGAGAAGCAATAGCGGCGCAAAATATCGTGATGAAGCTTCGACATAGGGTCTCTGTCGTCGTTATAGCGTTGTGCGGCAATGACGGATAGCGCGTTTCCGCCGTTGAACGTGATGCTGGCGATTGATGTCGTCGTCCTGTCGATCGCCATTATCGCCAGCGCCGTCGTCTATCGCTGGCGCGCGGATATCACTCGATGCGATGCGGCGCTGGGTATCGGATGCATTCTTGCCGGCTTGTGGCTGATCACCGGCGTTTACCTCGCTGATCTGTATGCCGTCACTTTCCTGCACGAGACCGCCGGTGCGCACACGGCGACATCGACCATGCTGGCGCTGCACCTGGAGGTTTGCTGGTACGCGTTTTCGATCGCTGCGGTGCTGGTGTTTTCGGGACTGGTGCTGACCGTGCTGCGTTTGTCGAGCCAGCTCCGCGATATGGCGGCGCGCACCGAGGAACTCCTCGAGAACGAAAACATTCTCGATTCCATCTTTGAAAATCTGCCGGTCGGGCTGTTGATCAAGGACAGCAATCACGTGATCGAGCGCTCGAACAAGGCGTATCTGTCATGGTACGGCGATGCCCTCGAAGACATGGTCGGCCAGCGCTTCGACCACATCAAGGGGTTCCAGTCCGAAGAAGACGCGCGCATCATGAACGAGCAGGAAGACGAAGTCCTGCGCACCGGCAAGCTAATACAGCGCCAGGTCGACCGGCCTTTCGTCGACGGCAAGTTTCATACGCTCAGCATTACGAAGTTTCCGGTCTATGACCGTGACGGCAACATCACGAAGGTCGGCTCCGTCAGCGTCGACCTGACGGAACTGGTCAAGGCAGAGGAAGCGATGCGCAACGCGCTCGCCGAGGCAGAACAGGCGACACGCGCCAAGTCGCAGTTCATCGCCACCATGAGCCACGAGTTCCGCACCCCGCTGAATGCCATTCTCGGGTTTAGCGAAATGTTGCGCGGCGAATTTTTCGGGCCGCTCGGCGCCAGGAACTACACGGAATACGCCAACGACATTCATGAAAGCGGCGAGCACTTGCTCAGGCTGGTCAACGACATCCTCGACATGGCTGCAATTGAGGCGGGCAAGCGGACGCTGGCCAAGGACGACATCGATATCGCCGATGTTCTGCGCGAATGCATGCGCAGCGTCGAGCAGGCCGCGCGCGAACGCGGCATCGACTTGTTCCTCGATGTCCCGGACGGCATCCCGCCGCTACAGGCCGACCGGCGTGCGCTGGCGCAGATATTCATCAACATTCTCGCCAATGCCACCAAGTTCACCGAAGCGGGCGGTACCATCAGCATCGGCGCGCGGGCCGATGACAAGTCGTTGACGGTGCGTGTCTCCGACACCGGCGTCGGCATTTCCGACGAGCTGCTGTCGCGCATCACTGAGCCGTTCGCCAAGGGCCAGTCCAACCCGCACGTCGCCGAAAGCGGTTCCGGCCTCGGGCTGTCCATCGTCAAGTCGCTGGTCGACGCGCATGGCGGCGAGCTGCTGATTTCGAGCAAGACCGGCGTTGGTACGGCCGTTTACATCACGCTCCCCTATTAACGAACACTCCCGGCTGAATTCCTTACGGGTTCACAACTTTTCGCGAGCGGTTTATGGTTGACCTGTGCGAAAGGAAGGGGGTCCACAAGGACGTCGCGCGTGCCGTCGATCTGCAGGAAGCCGCGAACTGGTATGCGCACGCCGGAGATCGCGGCCATGCCGTTTCACGATTTCGCGTTGGGCGCATCAACGAGAAATTCGCCAAAAGCCCCAGGGATCTCAAGAGAGCGCGAGAGTGGTATAGGGTCGCATCGCTCGACAATGTTAAAGGCGCCAAGGAAGCCATGGCGCGTATCGATGCGAAATTGGCGGCTTTGCCGAAAGCGGCAGCGGTTTACCCGCCTGCAGGACCCATCGTCGAATACAAGGGCAAGAAGCTGATCGGCTCCACCTATCCGGAAGCCGCCAATGACGCCTTCTTCAAGTGGATGAAATGGGCCATCGACCGCGTCGGCGAGTTGCCGGCGGCATTGCAGGCTTATTCCAAGCTGATCAAGGAAATACGCTACGATCCGCCGTCGAAGCAAAGACGCCGGAACAGTGCCGTCACGAACATCGTCGGCGTTTATTCGGTCGGCCCCGACGATGCGTTTCCCGCGCCGATCATTATCTACAAGGACGTCCGCTGGGGCGCGCCGATCCAGTATGCCTACAGTCTCGCCGGGAACGGTTTGCGCGCCCATAACCACAAACGCCGGCTTGATCTTGAACGCCAACTGAAGCGGCACGAAAGCGGCGCCGAACGCTTGTCCGCCGAAAAGCTGAAGGCGGTCAAGGATGAGCATTGGGGGTTGCTGGCGGCGCTGGAAAAAACGAGCCATGTGGCCATGGACAAGTACGAATGTCAGGCTATGAAGTATCAGTTCGAGTTGATGAAGATATGGGAAGAGGATCCGGCCCAGCGCGACGGCATGGCCCGCGAACTTTCCAATCGCGGTTGTTGGGAAAAATAAATCCGCGTGCGCGCCACGCCGCCTTTATGACGGCGCCGTGATTTATTCCGCGGCTTCCGGATCGTGGAACCGGGTGCGCAACTCGTTCCACGCCGACGCGCCGAAACGCTCGAAGCGGTCGCCGACTTTTCCCGGCCCGGCATCGGGAGCGGTCATCCGGTCGGTTTCACGGACACGCGCCAGGGTGCGGTCGCAGGTTTCCATGATGGCGGCTGTCAGCAACGACGGCATAATGGCGATTTTGTAACCAATATCGTACGCCGCGCCGAGGCCCGGGTCGGGCGTCTTGCCGCCGACCACGAGGTTCAACAGGCATGGCCCGTTGACGCGTTCGGGAACGGCTTTCAACTCGTCCATGTCCTTGGGCGCTTCGACGAAAGCGACGTCCGCGCCGTTGGCCAACGCCGCATTGGCGCGCGCGATGGCATCCTCGAAGCCGGTCACGGCATTGGCGTCTGTGCGCGCGATGATGACGAAGTCGGGGTCCATGCGTGCCGCCGCGGCGGCACGGATTTTCGCCACATACTCGGCCAGCGGCACGATTTCCTTGCCTTCCAGGTGGCCACAGCGTTTCGGCATGACCTGATCCTCGATATGGATCGCGGCGATGCCGGCGCGTTCGTATTCGTTGACGGTCCGCGTGACGTTCAACTCGTTACCATAACCGGTGTCGGCGTCGGCGATTACCGGGACCGCGACGGTGCGCGCGATGACGGCGGCATTGGCAACCATCTCGGTCTGTGTGATCAGGCCGAAATCCGGATAGCCGAGCGACATCGAGGTGCCGGCGCCGGTCATGTAGACGGCGGGGAAACCCGCCTGTTCGGACAGCTTTGCGGTGATGCCGTCATAGACGCCGGGCGCGCGAACGATATCGTCCGCCGCCAGCAGCGCTCTCAATTTTCTTGCATTGCTCACGTGGATGTTCCCTGTGTTTCTAAGCGATTTTACGTTCGTCCCATTCCGGGGCAATGGTCATGCCATGGCTTTCCGCCTGGCGTTTTTCAAAGGCGCGGCATGCATCGTCATGGTGATGGCCGCGAATGCCGCCGCGCACGGTGCCGGGTTCGACGGCGCGGAAGAAGTCGCCCCAGCTGTCGGGCAAGCGCACCGAATCCGGCGGCGCCAGCCAAAGGCGGCTGAGCATGCGTTTCTTTTCCGGTTCGTCGAAATCGACATAGTCGGTGCGCGAATGCAGCATCACATGATTGTTCAGCAACTGCAGGTCGCCCGGTTCCAGGTACATCGTATACATCACGTCGGGCCGGCTCAGGATATCGTCGAGCGCCTCGCCGGTCGCCAGCTGTTCCGGCGTCAGCGGCGGCACCCCGTCGATGTTGTTCGCCGCCGACATGACGCGGTTACGGTTCCACTTGCCGAACAGCCGTCCCTCGCAAATATCGAAAAGCGGCTGGCGGTAGAATGTGCGTTCGTCCGGGGCCTCTTCTTTCTGGCGGCTGAAGCAGAACGTATCGCTGTGCGCCACTTCGGCGAGATCGGGACGCTCGTCGATCAGGATGCGCCGCGCCGTGACGCTGGACGAGATCATGCTCTGGCCGCCTGACTTTGCGGCGTTGTAACACGCCAGCGAAACGATATCGCAACCGTCGGTGTGAAAATCGAGTTTGGCATTCGATGAGTAGCCGCGTCCGTTCGACGCCCGGTAATCGGTGCCGACGTCGCGGACCGGCGAAATGTATTGCGACATCTTGCCCTGCGGGCGGGCGACGCCGGTGTGCAGACCGATGGCCCAGTTCATCAACTCGAACTCGTTTTCGCTCAGGCCGTCGCGCGGCAGGCCCTTGACCAGCGCAATACCACGCCCGTGATAAGCTTCGTGCAGGGCCGCCGCGATGGTCGTCCATGCCGGGCCGAGGTCGAAGTCGTCGCGCGTATAAGCGAAGAGATGCCGGTCCGGGTCATAGGCGTTCCGGACCGCATGCGTCATCTGCTTGCGCGCCCCATCATCGATGAAAAAGACCCAGCTTCTGTCTTGCAGCAGGTCCAACGGCCGCCATCCGGCGGTGGTTTCAACGTCTTCCAGGCTCATGAACCCAGTCCTCTTTCTTCGGCGATCATTAAAGGACTGTATCGGTTGGCACGTTGAAAGAAAAATACTGTTGTTGTATCAATTGATAGATGTCGCTGATCAATTTAACGCCCGGCGATCTGGATGCGTTCCTTTCCGTCGCTGAAACCGGCAGTTTTCGCCAAAGCGCCCGGCTGCTTGGTATTTCCCAGCCGAGTGTCTCGGCGCGTATCCAGCATCTGGAAGCGGTGCTCGGCGTACGCCTGTTCGATCGGACGACGCGGCGTGTCGCCATCACCGAAGCCGGGGAACGGCTGCGCGGTCGGGTCGAACGAATGGTGCTGGAAACCCGCGCGCTGGTGCGGGAATTCAAGGAAGAATCCCACCTGCAGCGAGGCAGCGTCGTTATCGGCGCATCGCCGTCGGTGGCTGCCGGATTTCTGCCTGCCGTGATCGGCGCGTTTCAGCGCCGCTGGCCGGACATCGACGTTATCCTGTTCGACGATTTTTTCGGTCAGGTGCTGGACCGGGTCGGCCGCGCCGAGGTCGATTTCGCGGTGACGCCCTATGTGACGCTCGACGATGCATTGGATTACGAACCTTTGCTGGACGACGTGTTTCGTCTGGCGGTGCCGGACAATCATCCACTGGCGGCGCGACCCAGCGTCAGCCTGGCCGAAATTGCCGGTGAGAAACTGATGACGATGCCGCCGGAATCCGCGGCATGGGCGGTTTTCCGCCGCGCTTTCGCCGCTGCAGGCGTGGAATTCTCGCCGTCATTCCAGTCCCGGGATTCGATGACCATTTTTTCGCTTGTGAAGCAGGGGGTCGGGGTCGGACTGATGAACGGATTGCTGACATCGGTGTTCGATATGCGCGGCGTGACGCTGCTTCCCGTGCGCGACGCCGATCTGACGCGCAGCATCGGCATCGTGCGGACCCGCGAGCGGGCGTTGAGCCCGGCCGCGGATGCGCTTTGCACGTTAATGCGTAAGCACGCCGAGGACCGCCGCCCGGAGACGGACCGCCCGTAAAACCCGGCGTCAGATTTCGACCCGGCCGATGCCGTCGAAGTCGCTGGCGTCGTGGCGTTCGCGCAGTTCGGTGTTCGGATCACCTTTCGAGCGGTTGACCATGCGGCCGCGTTTGACGGCCTCGCGGACACCGATCTCTCGGGTCCAGCGTTGCATGTTCTTGTACGAATCCACTTCGAGGAACGTGCCCGCATCGCCGTATTGTTCGCCCAGGCACAGCACGCCGTACCACGGCCAGATCGCCATGTCTGCGATGGTGTAATCGTCGCCTGTCATGTAGCGGTTCTCGGCCAGATGCCGGTCGAGCACGTCGAGCTGGCGTTTGACTTCCATCGAGAAGCGGTTGATCGGGTATTCGAATTTTTCCGGCGCGTAATTATAGAAATGACCGAAGCCGCCGCCCAGATACGGGGCGCTGCCCATCTGCCAGAAAAGCCAGTTCATGCATTCCGTGCGTGCGGGTTGTTCGGCGGGCAGAAATTCACCGAACTTTTCCGCCAGATAAAACAGGATCGAGCCGGATTCGAACACGCGCACGGGTGTGTCGGTGCTGCGGTCCATGAGCGCCGGAATCTTGGAGTTCGGATTGACCTCGACGAAGCCGCTGGAAAACTGGTCGCCGTCGCCGATTTCGATCATCCAGGCATCGTATTCCGCGCCCGTGTGGCCCAACTCCAAAAGCTCTTCCAGCATGATTGTGACTTTGACACCGTTTGGCGTGCCCTTGGAATAGAGTTGCAGCGGGTGCTTGCCGATGGGCAATTCCTTTTCGTGCGTCGCCCCGGCGATCGGTCGGTTGATACTGGCGAACTTGCCGCCGTTTTCTTTGTCCCAGGTCCAAACTTTCGGCGGGACGTATCCGGATGCCTCGTCCATTGTTTTGCTCCTCCCTCGTGGCGTCGGCGTCAGCGCCGAGCATGACCTTTTACATGGGGAGCCAGAGCGCGCGCGTCCAGCGACAAAAGGTGAAAAAAGTTAAGGTACCCAAGGCGGAGCCGAGTGGCCGATCCGGAATTTACGTGATCGGGAATTCGGGGCATGCTTTGTTTTGAACGTAACCGGGATACGATAATAACGTCATGGCCCAGGAAGATTACTTGCGGCGATCCCCGATCAGGTTCGACCAGGAAAATTATCAGATTTGCTATGAATACTGGTTGGAATTGAAGGGCGACAGACCCGCGCCGTCGTGGCGTGAATGGGATTGGCTGCGGTTGCCGCCGCAACTGATTCCGTATTTTCTCGTCGTCGACGTGCATTACGATCCGACGGATTTCGTCTATCGGTTCTGGGGGACGGCGTCGGTCGATATGCACGGCAAGGATTTCACGGGCCTTTCGATCAACGCCATTCGTTCGCCGGGGACGGCGCAGATGACCACCGATCAATACATGGAGGTGGTGACACACTGCGAGGCGCTCGGATCCGAATACACGATCAAAGCCGGCGAGGACGGATTGCCGCATGTGCAGACGTCGCTGCGCATGCCGTTCGCCGACGAAGGCGACCGAGTGACGCAGATCGCGACCTATGTCGACTGGAGCCGCGACCGCGATAAGATCAAGGAAGAGCACCTGCGCATATACGGTCCGCCCGAATACTGAGCGCCGTCAGAGCTGGGCGCGAAAATACGCGACGTTGGTGATCAGCCCCGGCAGCAGCCATTGAAACAGCCGCACGACATCCAGAACCTCGTCCGCCGGGGCATCCTTTTGCGCCGCCGCGACAAGCGCTTGCGACGTAAGACCGCCGGGATTGGGCAAGGTGCGCATCCGCGCGACGGCGAAATCATGCACCGAGGTGACCACCGGCTCATAGTCGGCGGACAGCACTTTCGGCGCCAGCCCGCCCCAGGCGCGGGCGAAATAGCTGGGCCAGCGCGCCAGCGCACGGTAATCGGTGTTGACGAACGGCAGGCCGAGCGTTGCCTTGATGTCATCATAGACGCGCACCGTCGGCACGTCGGCGTGGTGCGGTTCGATCAAAGTCAGTGAGCTTCCCATCGACGGGCCGTGCCGCCCTTCATGGGGGCTGACCCTGCCGCCGTCGGCCAGTGCGTGGCCTTCGAGCAGCAGCCGCGCCGCCGTGGCGATCATCAGATACGGCATATTGCCGTGCGAGAATATCTCGATCATGACGCGGATGGCGTCAATTTCGCGCGCGCCATAGCCGCTGTCCTTCAGGGTGTCTGCCAGCGGTTTCGCTTCCAGCTTGTCGACCTCGGCCTCGGCATGCGCGCGGAGCTCCGCGCAGGCATCGACGAATTCCCGGCTTGCCGCCAACGGCCGCAACCCGCCCCAAAGTGCTGCATAGAAATTGGGATAATGCGCGAAGGCCATGGTGACGACGCCCATCCACGGCACCTGCAGGACGGACTTGGTGTCTTCGTAGACCGCGCGGAGTCGGGCATCGGCGGCGTACTCCGGCACTGGATGCACCGCTGGAACCGGTGCGGGTTTCAGCCGTTCAAGCACGTCGGACATCGTCATTTCCCCCTGTGGCGCGGAACGGGTTGCTTATGCAAAGATGGGCAACGATGGTGCGCGCGTCCACCTGTTTATGGCGATTGATCTAGATCACGGGCGCATTCACCGCTATTGCCTATGGTAGGCAAAACAACGTCCCGGCCCCGGTCGGGCGGGGAGGAACGCGATGAAACAGTCACTGCCGACCTGGTCCGAGAAATACGAGACCGGGATCAAAGCAATCGACCGCGATCACAAGGCCCTGTTCGAAGAGATCAACAATCTCACCATTGCGTTGTTGGAGCGCGAAAGCGCTGCGCATGTGGGGCAGGCGATTGATTGTCTCGAAGCATATGTGCGCGAACACTTCGAGCGCGAAGAGAATTTCATGATCCAGGCCGGGTACCCGAAAACCGAAGCGCACATGCGCACGCATCGCGCGATGCAGGGCAAGGTCCGCTGCTTGCGTGAAATTCACCGCACCGGCAAAGAGGCGATCGATCCGGCGAAGCTGGCAAAATTCCTGTCGGAATGGCTGTCCGAGCACATACTGAAAACGGATATGGACTATCTGCCGTACCTGCGTGGCGAGCGTGACGACCGCGACCCGGCGGTGGCCGAGAACTTCCATGAAGTCTCGCTCAATGTGCCGGAAAGCAAGCTCGACGTCGTCGAGCGTTTTCTGGGTGTCGTTATGTCCGACAATCTTTTGGCGCAGGAACTGTCGACGCTGGTCGAGGCGTTCGAAAAGAAACTCGATGCCCAGGAAATGGACGAGGCGCGCCGGATTTTCTGCGCAGATTGACGGGGAAAACCGGTTTGGCGAGGCTCTCCGCATGATTACCTGGCGCGATAAAATGTCCATCGACGACGACGGCGTGATCGACCAGGACCACAAGCATCTGATCGACATCATCAACCGTTTCGAGCGGATGGCCTCGGACGGGCTCGACCGCAACGAAGCGGCGGAAATCCTGCATGCGCTGAAGTTCTACACGGAAACGCATTTCGGGCGCGAAGAGCAACTGCAGCGCATGATCAACTATCCGGACCTTCAAGATCACCACGAAGAGCACCGCGAGCTTATCAAAACGCTCGACGACGTGGTCGCGCACCTCATGGAAAGCGAGGACGAGGTTTTGGCGCAGGTGCACCGCGAGACCGCCGCGTTGCTGCACGACTGGCTGATCGGCCATATCCTGCACAGCGACCTCAAGATGCGCCGGTATGTCGAGTTGATGCAGACGCACGCGGACCAATTCGGTGCGCTGAAGGATCTCGAAGTCGATATCGTCTGAATGGCGCCTATAGAATAAGCGTGCTGACCAGCATGAAATAGATGAACAGGCTGGCTGCATCCTGAATGATGGTGCAGACCGGGCCGCTGCCGAGCGCCGGGTCGGAGCCGAAACGCTGAAATATCCACGGCAGGGCGAAGCCCACCAATGCCGAAATAACACCGCCGGCGAAGACCGCGAGGCCGACCGCCAGCGACAGCGCTGCGTGGTCGAAGAAGATATAGACTGCCAGCGCCGAGAGACTGCCCAGCGAGATGCCGACCGCGGTGCCGATCACGAGTTCGTCGCGCATCAGTATCCCGATGACGATGTCCTCGCGCGCCAATCCACGCACCGAAACAGACACCGCCTGAGTGCCGATGGCTCCGGCAATGTAGACCAGTGCCGGAACGAAGAACGCGGCGGCGACATTATGGGAGATTGCTTCCTCGAACCCGGCCATGACGAACGTGATGACCGACGATGCCGCCAATCCGAAAAGAAGCCACGGCATGCGGCGGCGAAAACGGTCCATCAACGAAGCATCGAGCGCGACCTCGGGGCCGTGTTCGTTGACGGCGATCCCGGCAAGGCGCTGCAGGTCTTCCATGTGTTCGTCGCGCAGAATGCGAAACAGGGACTCCGGCGGGACGACGCCGATCAAGCGGTCTTCGTCGTCGACGACCGGCACGGCGATCATGTTCAGGCGGATCGCCAGCACCGCGATTTCCTCCTGGTCCGCATCCCTGAGGACACTGTCGTGCTCGGGTTCCATGATGTCGCCGATGGGCGTGGCGCCGTCGGCGAACAGGTCGTTGATGCGGACGATGCCTTCAAGACGCTTGTCCCGTCCGGTAATGAACACCGTATCGGCGCAGTCGAATTTCTGGCCGCGAAGTTTTTCGATCACATCCTCGACCGGCGTGTCGATAAACGCTGTCGGAAAACGAGTCACCATGTGCGCCGCGGCGGTTTCATGGTGTGCGCGTGGCGCGGGTTCGGGTCTCGATGGTGTCATGCGGGCAATCCTTCCGGGTACTTGTATCGGCGCCGTTTCTCCATCTCCCGGTGCAAACGGTAATATGTCCCGGTCCGCTTCGCCAGCCGGTTATTTGTGACAACTTGGTGGAACCGGTTAAAGTTTCGATCCGGGTGTGAGCAAGCCCGTGCTAGCATCGTAGCGAATAATTGAAGTCCGAGAACAGGTGAGCCCGTGACCAACCCCCTTCGCCGATTACGCCACCGGATATATCTCCTTATCGAGGTCAGCCATCCAGACGACAAGGGTGCGCGTATGTTCGATGCGCTGATGGTGGCGCTGATCGTCGCCAACGTGATCGTGGTCATTTTGGAAACCGAACCCCAGGTCCATGCCGTTCTCGGCCACTGGTTCCATATGTTCGAGATGGTGACCATTGCCGTGTTCACGGTCGAATACTTGCTGCGACTCTGGGTGTCGGTCGAGCACGGGCCGGTCGCTCGGCACGGCGCCGTCGTCGGCCGCCTGCGCTTCGCCATGGGACCTTATCTGCTGATCGATCTGCTGGCGATTGCGCCGGTGTATCTGTCGTTGTTGTTCCCGGTGATGGATCTCCGGGTCTTGCGGATTTTCCGGCTCCTCAGATTGCTGAAACTGGCCCGTTATTCGCCGGCGCTGCATGCGCTGACGCGGGTTCTGGTCGCCGAGCGTCATGCGCTGGGTGCGGCGCTGGTGGTCATGATGGGGTTGCTGATCCTTTGCTCGACGCTGGTTTTTCATCTGGAAAACGCTGTGCAGCCGGAGAAATTCTCTAGCATCCCGGCCGCCATGTGGTGGGGGCTGGCGACCCTGACGACGGTCGGGTACGGCGACGTGGTGCCGATCACGCCGCTCGGCAAGATCATCGGCGGCATGATGATGGTGTTCGGCCTCGGCATGTTCGCGTTGCCGCTGGGTATCGTCGCATCGGCGTTTTCGCGCGATATTCATCAGCGCGATTTCGTCGTGACCTTCGGCATGGTCGCCAACGTGCCGGCCTTCCAGCATCTGTCGCCGAGGGAAATGGAACGGTTGATCCGGCTCTTGCGTGCGCGCCGCATGCCGGCGGGCAGCACCGTATTTTCACGCGGCGATATCGGCGATGCGATGTATTTCATCGTCTACGGCAAGGTCGGCGTGGAATTGCCGGGGCATACCATCGAGTTGAGCGACGGCGACTTTTTCGGTGAAATGGCGCTTTATCGCGACGTGCCGAGGCGCGCGCGCGTGCATTGCCTGACCGATTGCCGGTTTTTGATGTTGGAGAAAGACGACTTCCACACGCTGACCAAGAACGACTCGCATTTCAACGACAATATCGTCGGCACGATCAACGAGCGCGAGGAGTCGTTCGTCTCCGATCTGGATTCGGACCCCCGCGCATAGAACGCGGTCGGCTCAACCCAATCGGTTGATGCCGTCGAAGGCGGCTGTTTTGTAACACTCGGCGAACGTCGGATAGTTGAAGACGGTATCGATCAGATAATCGATGGTGCCGCCCAGCGACATCACGGCCTGGCCGATGTGAATCAACTCGCAGGCGCCGTCGCCGATGATGTGAACGCCCAGCAGTTTTCGGGTGTCGGGATCGAAGATTAGTTTCAAAAGGCCCGCCTGATCGCCGACGATCTGACCGCGCGCGATTTCCTTGTACGATGCATGGCCGACTTCGTACGGCGTGCCGGCCTCGGTCAGTTCCTGTTCGTTTTTTCCGACCACGGAAATTTCCGGGATCGTGTAGATGCCGTACGGCAGCAGGTCGGGAAAGCTGTGCGCTTCGACACCGAAGGCGTGACAGGCGGCAAGGCGGCCCTGTTCCATGGATGTGGATGCGAGGCTCGGGAAGCCGATAACGTCACCGACCGCATAGATATGCTCGACACCGGTTTCATAATTGGCGCTGACGGGGATGCGGCCCCGATCGTCGGCGGTAAGCCCCGCCGCTTCAAGATTGAGCGTTTCGGTCGCGCCGGTGCGGCCGATGGAATACAGCACCGTTTCGGTGTTGATGTGCTTGCCGCTTTCCAGCGCGATGTGGACCATCCGGCCATGCTCGCCGTCGACCAGCTCCATGCCGCTGACCCCTTCGCCGAGGCGCATCGTCACGCGTTCCTGGCGCATCAGATGGATAAGCGTGTCGATGATTTCCTCGTCGACGAACGGCAGCAGCTTCGTGCGTTTGTCGACGACGGTGACGCGCACGCCCAGCGTCGCGAAAATCGTCGCATATTCGATGCCGATGACGCCGGCGCCGACCACGGTCAGACTTTTCGGCAGTGTCTTCAGTTCAAGTATATCGTCGCTGGTGAAAATATGCTCGCCGTCGAAGGCGATGCTGTCGTCGCGTGTCGTGGAGGTCCCGACACCGATGACGATGTTGTCGGCGGTGACCTCGCTGGGTGCACCGCCGGCCACCGGGGTCAGAAGAATACGATGCGGATCGACGAACGATGCCGATGCCTCGATGATCTGAATGCCGTTGCGCTGCATCTGGTGGCGCGCCACATCGACCCCGAGCTGACGCACATGATTGGCGCGGCCAAGCAGGTCGGCCATGGTGATCTCCTGCTTAACTTTGTACGACGAGCCGTAGATGCTGCGCTCGTGATAGCCGGAAAGATGCATGGTCGCGGCGCGCAGCGTTTTCGACGGTATCGTCCCCGTATTCAGGCACACACCGCCGACGACCGCTTGGCGTTCCGCAAGTCCCACCCGTTTGCCGAGTTTCGCCGCCTGCACCGCAGCGCGCTGTCCGGCGGGGCCGGACCCGATGACAAACAGATCGTAATCGTATTCACCCATGAAAGCTTTGCCCCCGCAAATTCGCTTTTGCCATACCCCTGTTAGCGGAAACTATTGGATTTCCCGGGTTTGATGTCTAGGGGAAACAGGGGGCCTCGCCCCGGGGGCTTTCCCGGCGGCTGTCGAATATTCGGGATAGCGGGTGGAACCGGCGATATTGTCAGCTTCTTACAAGCATGTATCGGGAGGGGAAAGCGATGTGCGGTCGGACCGGCGTTAGCCCTGCGCCAGAATGTTTTCAATGACTTGCTGTACCGACAACGCAGCGCGGAAATCGGGGAGTTCGTGCGGGTCTCCCCGCATGAACGCTGCGAGATTGTCCAGTTGCTGAATGCGCCCCGTCTGCCGCGGATCGGCGATCTCCGTCATCGCCGGGCGCCAACCGGTTCCGTCGGAAATATATGTCGTGTACCAATCCTCGAAGCGAAGTGATTGCGTTTTTCCCCAAACCGTAAATTCGACGCGGTCCGGTCCGGTGCCGCCGACGCCGCCGGCGACCGAGACCGGAACGCCGTTGCAAGATAGCTCTGCCAGCACGTGGCTTTCCGCCGCGATGCCGTTGATGCCGTCCGGAAATCGGAGTATCGATTTTTCAAGGCTTGCCGGACCGAACACACTTTCGATCAGATAAATGAAATGTGAGAGCACTTCGCGGACGTAGCCGCCCTGTTCGCGCCTTCCCAGCCAGCTCGCCGCAGCTTGCCATTCGCGTGGCCATGTTGCGAAGTGCAGCCGAATATCGATCCCGTCGATTCCCCCGAAAGCACCTTCGGCGATCATTGTTTTCAGAAATGCCCGGCTGGGACTGGCGGCGAAGGAAAAATTGACGGCGTTGGGGGCACCGATTTCCGTCATCGTGTCGACGAGGTCGCGCGACTGCTTGATGTCGACGGCCAGCGGTTTTTCGCAAAACACCGGTTTGCCCGCTTTGGCGGCAGCGATTGCGTATGTCGCGTGATAGGCGGGCGGACACGCGATATAGACAAGATCGACATCGTTTTGCGCAATCAGGCTATCCGCGCTCGGTGCGCGCGGGAGCGAGGTATTGCTCTGCTGCGGGTCGAATACGGATACCACATCGAATGCGTCATGCAGGGCCATGTTCGCCGCCATCCGTTGACCCATGATGCCCAAACCGATGATTCCGACGCGATATGTCACTGGCCGCTCCTGTTGCCGTATAAGGTTCGGCGATTCCCGCCGGTATTATCTTATACGCCGTATACTGGTAGACCACATCCATTCGACGCGATGATCGTCACGATTGTCGTGCCGCGGCGAAGGAAATATGATCCGCCATTATCCTTGGGAGGGGAGAAAACGGGATGCCTGTGAATTTGGCGCCGTTGTCGGAAACGTTCGGTATGGAAGCGACCGGTGTCGATCTGTCGGCGCCTGTTGCTGATGCGGATGCGGTTGCGCTCCGCGATGCCCTTCGCGAACGTCTGGTTCTGGTGATCCGTGGGCAAAGCCTCAATCAGGCCGAGTACATCGATGCCATGAAGATTTTCGGCGATCCCATGCGCCAGCATCTGAGCAAGCTGCTTGATCCCGATCATCCGGAAATCGCCGTTCTCGACAGCCGTATCGCCAATACAAAGCGCGACGACGGCAAGATCATGCCGATCGGATCGCGTGACTGGCACACCGATCACACCAATCACGAACGCCCGCCGAAGATGACGGCGCTGTATGCCGTCCGGCTGCCGGCCAAGGGCGGCGACACCGGTTTCGCCAACATGCAAGCAGCCTTTGCCGGGCTTGACCGCGACGAGCAGGCCAAGCTGGAAGCGCTAAAGACGGTCAACGTGATCGAGCAGGACATCAGCTATGTGGATGCGAACGCGCGCACGGAATTCGGCGCGCCGCAGGTGCACCCGTTCATCCGCACTCATCCCGAAACCGGGCGCAAGGCGATCTATGTCCATCCCGGCAAGCTGGCGCATTTCGAGGGTTGGGAAGCAGCGGAAAGCAAGGCGATGCTCGATGATTTGCTGGCGCGGGTGTTGACGCCGGACGTCACTTACCGCCATCAATGGAAGCCGGGCGATCTGGTGATCTGGGATAACCGGGCGCTGCTGCATGTTGCGCATACCGATTACGACCCGGGCGAGGGGCGCATCCTGCACAGGCTGTGTCTGCAGGGCGATGTGCCTTTTTGATAATTGGAGGGGGTTTCGCATTTAGGTCCCGCCAATGCACCGATGAGGGGTCACGGCGCGTTGGTGTAATGAAGTGAAATCAGGAAACGAGATGACGGAAAACAATCAGGACGATCGCTCGCTGGGAAGCGTTGCCGTTTCGTCCGTTCATGTGCCGCTCGCCGATATCCTCGACAGCGGCTGCCGTGAACTATTCGATCACTGGAGCCGGGTTCGTGGTGACGCATTCGCGCCGAGCTGGCATGCGTTTGATCTGATTCATCTACCGGCCAACCTGATCAGGTATACGCATGTGGTGGATATCACGGCCGAGCCGTTCGACGTCACGTTTCGCTTCTGGGGGACGGGGCTGACCGATGTGCTTTATTTCGACCGGACCGGTCAGTCGTTGCTGACCACCGACATGGGGTATCTGGACGAGCGGCGACGCGATCAGGTGCTGGCCGACTACAGAACCGTTATCGAGACGCGTGCGCCGATGCCGTTCCTGTGGGACGCGTCGGCGACCCGCGAACATGCACGCCGGCTGATCGTGCCGAGCATCCGCTTGCCGCTTTCGTCGGACGGTGAACGGGTCACCAATATCGTCACGCACTTCGACTTCGCCTCCCAGCAGAGCCGGGTCTGGGAAGAAATGTTCGACGTGCATAATCGCAGTGGAATGTAACACCCGGAAGCGACGGTGCCGGCCCCGCGAGGAGGCCGGCACGTGCCGTTCGTTCAGGACGCTTCGGCGTCAGTCGAGGTCGAAGCGATCCGCGTTCATGACCTTGGTCCACGCGGCGATGAAGTCGTTGACGAACTTCTCCTTGTTGTCGTCCTGGGCATAGACTTCGCAATAGGCCCGCAGGATCGAATTCGATCCGAAGACCAGATCCATGCGCGTTGCCGTCCATTTGACGTCGCCCGTCGTGCGCTCGCGGATTTCGTACAGGTTGTCGCCTGTCGCTACCCACGTGTAGGCCATGTCGGTCAGATTGACGAAGAAGTCGTTCGTCAGGGCGCCTTCATTGTCGGTAAACACGCCGTGCCTGGTGCCGCCATGGTTGGTGCCGAGCACCCGCATGCCGCCGACCAGAACGACCATCTCCGGCGCGCTGAGGCCCATCAACTGCGTGCGGTCGAGCATCAGTTCCTCGGCGCTGACGACGTAGTCCTTCTTGAGCCAGTTGCGGTAGCCGTCGTGAATGGGTTCCAGCGGTGCGAAGGAGTCCGCGTCCGTCATCTCGTCGGTGGCGTCGCCGCGACCGGGTGCGAACGGCACCTTGATGTCGAAGCCGGCAGCCTTCGCGGCCTGTTCGACGCCGACGTTGCCCGCCAGCACGATCACGTCCGCAACACTGGCGCCGGTTTCGGCGGCAATGCCTTCGAGGATACCCAGCACCTTGGCGAGGCGGTCCGGCTCGTTGCCTTCCCAATCCTTCTGCGGCGCGAGGCGGATGCGTGCACCGTTGGCGCCGCCCCGCATGTCGGAGCCGCGGTAGGTGCGCGCACTGTCCCATGCGGTCGACACCATTTCCGAAATCGACAGACCGCTGGCGGCGATCTTCGCTTTCACGGTGTCGATGTCGTAGTCCTTGCTGCCGGCGGGGATCGGGTCCTGCCAGATCAGGTCTTCGTCCGGCACGTCGGGGCCGATGTAGCGGGCCTTCGGTCCCATGTCACGGTGCGTCAGCTTGAACCAGGCGCGGGCGAAAACATCGTGGAAGTATTCCGGATCCTTATAGAACCGTTCCGAGATTTTGCGATATGCCGGGTCCTTGATCATCGCCATGTCGGCATCGGTCATGATTGGGTTGTACCTGATTGAAGGGTCCTCGACGTCGACCGGCTTGTCTTCTTCCTTGATGTCGATCGGCTCCCACTGCCACGCCCCGGCCGGGCTTTTCTTCAGTTCCCAATCGTACGTGAACAAGAGGTAGAAATAGCCGTTGTCGAACTGCGTCGGGTGGGTCGTCCATGCGCCCTCGATGCCGCTGGTGACGGTATCGCGGCCCTTGCCCTTGCCGTTCGGGTTGGCCCAGCCGAAGCCCTGCTGGTCAACGTCCGCCCCTTCCGGGTCGGGTCCCAGCTTCGACGCATCGCCGTTGCCGTGGGATTTGCCGACGGTGTGGCCACCGGCGGTCAGGGCAACGGTTTCCTCGTCGTTCATTGCCATGCGGGCGAACGTCACGCGGACGTCCTGCGCCGTCTTCAGCGGGTCGGGTTTGCCGCCGACGCCTTCCGGGTTGACGTAGATCAGACCCATCTGCACCGCAGCCAGAGGATTTTCCAGCGTCTCGCGGTCATCACCGTCATAGCGGCTGGAATCCAGCCACTCTTTCTCCGAGCCCCAGTAGGTGTCTTTTTCAGGATGCCAGATGTCCTCGCGGCCGAAGCTGAAGCCGAAGGTTTTCAGGCCCATGGAGTCATAGGCGGCGGTGCCTGCGAGAATGATCAGGTCGGCCCAGCTGACGGCATTGCCGTACTTTTTCTTGATCGGCCACAGCAGGCGCCGCGCCTTGTCGAGGCTGACATTGTCGGGCCACGAGTTCAGCGGGGCGAAGCGCTGGTTGCCGGTGCCGCCACCGCCACGCCCGTCGGCGATCCGGTAAGATCCGGCGGCGTGCCACGCCATTCGGATCATCAGGCCGCCGTAGTGACCCCAGTCGGCCGGCCACCATTCCTGGCTGTCGGTCATCAGTGCGTGCACATCTTTCTTGAGCGCTTCGACATCGAGTTTCTTGACCGCATCGCGGTAGTCGAAGTCCTTGCCCATCGGGTCCGTCTTGGTGTCGTGCTGGTGCAGAATGTCCAGGTTCAGGGCATTCGGCCACCAGGCCATGTTCGAAGTGCCGGCCGACGTCGCGCCGCCGTGCATGACGGGGCATTTCCCGGCAGATTTCATGTCGTTTCCGTCCATTGTGCTCTCCATTCCTATTTTCATTCGTTTCGGAAGGGATTGGACGTGCCTATGCACGCCAATCTTTAACTGAGCCAACGGTAGTGTAATTTAATGATAAGTAAAAATTGTAAGATATTATATAAACAATAGGCTTGGGCTATCGTTAATGTCGAGCGGCATCAGGATCACTCGAATTCCATTTCGCTGAACACGGCCTGTGCGTTGCGGCGTGAAAGCTGCTCGAAGAGGGCGAGATAGGCGTACGCGGACTGATCGATCTTCTTGGCGTCGATAAGCGTGCCGCCGGATTCCAGCAGCGCGCCGACTTCCTTACGCAGATGGTGGAGATAATCGCGGGTTTCCGATTGTGCCTTGGCGAAGGGGGCCGGTTTGCCGTGTCCCGGTATCACGGTTGCGGGGTCGTGCGCTTCGATGGCCGCGAATGCGTCGAGCCACGATGCGCTGTTGGAATAGGGAAGTACGCCCAGCATCCGGTCGAGATAGACGATGTCGCCGGAGATGACGATCCGCTGGTCCGCCAGCCAGACAAAGCTGTCACCGGGCGTGTGGGCCTGTCCCGGGTGGACGATCTCAATGCGTTCGCCACCGATGGTCAGGGAATGCGTTTCGTCGAAGACCGTGTCCGCGTGTTCAAGCTGGGTGCCGGTCAGCCCATCCGCACCGATCTGTGTCTGCAGTATCTGCCATTGCAGGTCGCTGCGCTCGCGCTGGTCGTCAACGGCGGCAGCCGACGCGATGACAGTGGCGCCTTTCGCCTTGAAATACGCGTTGCCGAACCAGCGGTGGTCCTGACCGCCCGAGTTGATGACGACCTTGACCGGCTGGTCGGTGAAGCCGGCGATGGCCTTCTCGATGGTTGCCGCGCCCTTGGCGCTGCCGCCGGGATCGACAAGAACCACACCATCCGAGGTGACGATGACGCCGAACGTCGCATTGTTGCCGAGATTTTCCGGCGTGCGCTGTTCCAGCGGCCCGACCAGTGCATAGACGTTCTTCGAGACCTGTACGACGTCGAGCGCGGCAAGCGGTTGAGTGAGGGCGCAGACAATGCCCAGCGACAGAATGGCGGTGGCGATTTTCTTCAAGGCGTTGTCTCCCGTTGTACGGAACCGCGTTACAGCATCTCCAGGTACGATGGCCCGCTCGGCGGCGGAAAAGCGGCATCGAGCACAGCATGGTCCTCGGCATCGAGGACGATATCGAGTGCGGCGATGTTCTCGTCGATGTGCGTGTGGTTCACGGCTTTGGGGATGGCCATGACGTTGTCACGGGCCAATACCCATGCCAGCGCGATTTGCAGCGGATTTACGCCGTACCGTGCCGCGACCTGGTCAAGCGCGGGATCGCCCTGCAGCCGGCCCTGTTCGAGCGGCGAATACGCCATCACCGGAACGCCCTGGTTCTCGCAGAACGGCAGCAGGTCCCATTCAGGCCCCCGGCGGCTCAGGTTATAAAGGATCTGATTGCAGGCGAGCGCCTTGCCGCCCGGGCAGTAAAGCCATTCTTCCATGTCGCTCTTGTCGAGGTTGGACACGCCGAAGTGGCGGATCTTGCCGTCGTTACGCAAGACTTCGAACGCCTCGATCGTTTCGCTGAACGGCGCCGCGCCGCGCCAATGCAAAAGGTACATATCGATGTAATCGGTGCCGAGCCTTTTCAGGCTGCGTTCGCAGGCGGCGAGTACGTCGTCATGATGTGCGTTCCCCGGCAATACCTTGGACACGATGAACATGTCGTCGCGCGCAACATCGCCGAAGCCGTCCATTGCCGCGCCGACGACTTTTTCTGCGCCGCCGTTGGCATACATTTCCGCCGTGTCGATGAGCCGGATACCGCGTGTCATGGCATGGCGCACGGCAGCGATTTCGCTGTCGAAGGCGGCGGCGTTTTCGCCCATGAACCACGTGCCGAGGCCCAGCTTTGGAACGGTTTCACCGTCGGGGAGATCAATGGTGCGCATGGCGTGCTTTCAATCGCTGCGGTTCATGTGTCGGGGCCATTCTGGCACGGCGATACGCCGCGTGCACCCTTGGAAAGCGCCGATGAAAGCGCGCGGCAGTCGCACCGGGACCTGAACCGACCAAAAACTGACACAAAAATTTCTTACATAAACGGCCGGTGATCGGGGTTAGCTCTGTTCAGATCAAAGCTGGTTCGTGCGCCGCCCGGTTTGGTTGCCGGAAGCGCGAATGTTAGTCGACGGAGAATCCAATGACCTCAATTATCATCGCAACGGACGGATCGTTGTCTGCCGAGCGGGCCGTTCATATCGGAGCGGATATCGCAAAATCCCGAAACGCGGATGTTTGTGTCGTTTCCGTTCTGGACGACCGTCCGATCCCGGAATCGATCATCGCAATGGCGGAGACCGAGCATCTCGTCGAGCAAGCTTCGGACGCGCATATCTCTAACATCGCCAATGTGCCGATGTGGATGACCGAAGGCGTACGCGCCGCCGCGCAAACGGAAGAAATGATCGATATCCGCCATGCCGTCGCCGACCTTGCGATGGAAAAGGCGCGCGCCATACTCGGTGAGGCCGGAATCACGGCGATCACCGAACAAATAAGCGAAGGCGACGCAGCGGACATCATTCTGCAGGCAGCAGAGCGAGAAAGTGCCGAAATGATCGTGATGGGTACGCGCGGTCTTGGTGCGCTGAAGGGCCTTGTCATAGGCAGCACCTCCAGGCAGGTCGCAGAGCACGCGGAATGTTCCTGCGTGACGGTGACGTGACATGCAAAGCGACAGCAAGCTGTATGCAAGCGGCACCGGTGCGCCGCGTGCCGTATTACCCAACCTGCCGAAACTCATCGCCGAGGATTTGAACGTCTTCTATGGTGAAAAACAGGCCCTGAAGAATATCAATCTCGCCATCAATCCGAACGAGGTCACGGCGCTTATCGGGCCGTCCGGTTGCGGCAAGACGACGTTTCTGAAAGCGCTCAACCGGCTTTTGGATATCATTCCGATCGTGCGTCGGACCGGTTCGATCTTGATGGACGGCGAGAACATCAACGACAATCATATCGATGTCACGCAGTTGCGTCAGCGTTTCGGCATCGTCGCCCAGAAACCGGACCCGTTTCCGTTTTCCATCGAACATAACATCGCCTATGCGCCGAAACTCCACGGCAAGGTCAACACCCGAGACGAGGTCGAAGCACTTGTCGAGCATTCGCTGAAACGGGTGCACATGTGGGACGAGGTGAAGGATGTGCTGAAGAAGCCCGGCACGAGCTTGTCAGGTGGTCAGCAGCAACGGCTTTGCATCGCCCGCGCAATTGCTTACGAGCCGGAAGTGATTTTGTTTGACGAGCCGTGCTCGGCGCTCGACCCCACGGCGACGCAGCATATCGAGGACCTGATCGGCGAATTGCGACGTGACTACACGATCGTTATCGTCACGCACAATATGGAACAGGCCATGCGCGTCTGTGACCGGGCGGCGTTTTTCCACCTCGGCGAATTGATCGAGCACGGAAGCTGTGACGACATTTTCAAGCGCCCGTCGAACCCGCTGACGAAGGATTTCATCGACGGCAAATTCGGATGACGCCGGTGCGTCGCGCCCTAGGCGTTGGCCATGGTGCGCTTGCGTTGCGGACAGGGTTTCTGGGTCTTGTTGATGGGATCGAATTCGGAACGGTTCAGGCTCGCCGGGGCGATGCCGTACACATGCAGCGACAGCGACGGAACATCGCCGTCGTTGCGCACGCCATGAATGTCGTCGGGCAGAAAACTGACAAGCTCGCCCCGGGTGACGTCGGTTTCACGGGCGACCTCAAGATCGGCATAGCCCGGCTTGGAACGGTCGTCCCGGCGCGCCCAGTCGACGTTGACCTCGACCCCGTCGATGCCGACAACGACACCCCAGGTCTGGTGATCGTGCGGCGCCACGCCACGGCCCGGCAGCCAGCAGATGGCCTGCACCAGCAAAGCGTGGTCCGGCTCTTCGTTGAGAATGGTAATCCCGAACCCCTGTTCCTCGTCGCACAGATAATACTCCGGTTTCACCCACGAGATATCGGCCGCCATGTTCTTGATAATCGGTGCGGCGCGCTCGATCGCCGCGGCCGGATCGTCGATGCCCGCAGTGGCGTTTTTAAGGTCGTTAACGAGGTTGGAAATTAAGCTGTCACTCACGATCGATGCTCCACGATGTTTTTAATGTCATGCTTGAAAATAGCATGCCCGGGACAGGAATATAAACACTCGACGCGCAAATCGCGGGTTTTGAAACGTCGGCGGTGGTTTTCCTGCTCCGGCTCTGTGCATGTTAGTGTTCGGCAGATGGAAAACGAAACAGGTGTTGAATAAGACGGAGGACGAAATGTCGATCAAGCAAATGGCGGACGATACGGCGGCCGAGATTCTGGCGTCCCTTGGGGGCGACGGCGCAAAATCGGGCGACGTGTCGCGCATTGTCGAGAATGCCTTGCTGGCCGTGCTGCGCGAAGCCCGGGCCGGGTGTACGGATGTGGTTAGGGTATGCTGCAGCGCCGATGAGGATCTGGCGCACAAGATTGCGGACGAGTTGCGCCACAAAGAGCAGGCGCTGATTGCGAACCTTTCCAGCCTGCGTTGAGTTGCGCACCGGCCGGCGATCAGGCGGTCGTATTCACAAGGCTGCAGAAGCGCTCTGCGTCGATGTTGCCGCCGGTCGTGAAGACGGCGACCGTTTTACCGGCGATTTCCGCCTGACCGTTGAGAATGGCGGCGATGCCGACCGCCGCGCCCGGTTCGATCACGGTCTTGAAGTTCTCGAACACGAACCGCATGGCGGTACGAACCTCGTCATCGCTGGCGGTGACCCCGCCCGCCAAAAGGCGGCGATTGATCTCGAACGTCTGTTCGTTCGGTGTCGGCGTCATGATCGCGTCGCATATGGTGCGCTGCCCCTTCGGGTTCATGACCCGCTCTCCCGCCGCCAGCGAACGAAGCGTGTCGTCGAACAGCGTCGGTTCGGCGGCATAGACTTTGGTCCCGGGCGACAATTCACTCATGACAAAGGCCGCCGCCGCCGTCAGTCCGCCACCGCCACAGGGCACCAGAACCGTATCGATCTTGGCTTTCGCCGCCTCAGCTTGTTCGACAAGTTCGACCGCCGCCGTTGCTGCCCCGGCGTGGATGCGCAAATCACCGCTCGGCGGCACAACGATCCGGCCCGTTTCGGCCTTGAGCCGGGCGATAACCTCGTTGACGTCGTCGGTGTCGCGGTTGAAGTGCATGATCGTCGCGCCGAGCGCCCTGGTGCTCTCGACCTTCGTTGCGGGGGTGTCGTCCGGCATGATGATCATCGCCGTGGTGCCTGTTATCCGCGCGGCAAGCGCCAGTCCCTGTGCATGGTTGCCCGATGAATAAGTGATCGCGCCACACTGTTTCTCGGCATCGTTCATGCGGCTCAGCCGGTAGTAAGCGCCGCGGATCTTGAACGCACCGGTGCGTTGCATGTGTTCGGCCTTGATCAGTAACCGACCGCCCAGTTTTTCGTTCACGTCGGGATTTTCCAGCAACGGCGTCCGCACAACGACACCTTTCATGGCGTCTGCCGCATCGCGTACGGCATCAAGGGTCAGAGTGCCGGTATCAAGGTCGAGTGCGTTTGCGCTCATGAATTCCTCCGCATCGCAGGATGGCATTTGCGCACGGAAAGGCAAGCAGGCCGGGTGTTAAATTTGTACAAAAACTGCCAATATCCCAGCCTACAATGATTTGTCGAACGCGCGCGGCTTCGTTCATTGCATGAAAGGTTCGATTGATGCGTTTGTTGGGATTGTTCGCGGTGTTGGCGATAAGCGCGTTGAGCGCCGCATTCGAACTGCCGGCCGGTGAGCGGACGGATTTTTACCTGGAAATGCAGCAGCGCGAAGAATGCGAAAGCCTTGGCGGCAGGCTCGACGGCAATAAATGCTTTCTGCCTTCCAGGGGGGCGGACGCGGTAGGGGCGCAGGTTTATGCCAAGAATCCGTATAGTTGCGTGGTCAAAATCGCCGTTGCCTACGTGAAGCCAGGGGACAGTAATTATACGGTCGACGGCTGGTGGACCATCGAAACGACTTATTGGTCCGGCACGGGATTATACGACAACAACGACAAGCCGATTATCCACGATGGCAACTTTCCGCTTTTTTACACGATCAAGCGCGAGAACGGCGCGTTGGTGGAGCACAAGCGTCTGATCCGGAGCCGGTCCTTCCGTTTTCGTGACGAGGACCTTGCCATGGCGAAGTCGCCATGGGGCCTGATCGACGGGTATTACTGGGTCCCCGTTGAGTGCTGAGGCGCAGATTGCAGACACCCGGGTGGTCCATGCGCTACGCCCGGCGGGCCAGCTATATTAAGCGGGCGCATGGGCGACTTGATCGGGCGCGGATAACCGGCGTAGCATCAAGTCTCGACGCCGACAGAGAAAGGAACGTGCCGTGAAGCATTTCTGTATTGCCGTTGCCGTTTCCGTGCTGTGTGGGCTTGCGTCCGCCGGGCACGCTTTTGCCGATACCGCCGGTCAGCCGCAGACGTCGTCGCCGGCGCCATTTGAACCACAGGAATACAGCCCGCCGCTGGGCGGAGATTCCTGCTCAACGCCGACGCCGATTTCGTAGCCGATCAGTTTCCCGCTAGGGGAAATTGCATTGCGAGAAACGACGAAATTCGGTGAAGCGCATACGGACGTGTCTTTGCACTGGTAACCCTGCACACCGGCTGCTATCGCCGCCGCTTGTTCATTAAAAATAGTTCATGATCGGGGAATTTTCTTGTTCACCCGTTTGCACAACCCCATGTCGCAGACGGGCCGAGTCCGTTTTTCGAGCGGTTCGGGGTCCGCATAAAAGTAATTAAAAAACGAACCTGAACGAGAGGCTTATTATGAGTAAGAATGACCCGGTATCTCTGAAGAGTTTATGGTACATGATGCTTGGCGGCTGCGCGGTCGCGCTCGCCCTGGTCGGGGCGGTCTGGGGCGTGCTTGGCATCTTCGTTATCTGATCGGTTTTCGGCCTGATTGCGGCGCGGTGCGCCTGGCGTGAAGCGGTTTTCGCCCTTAGCGTTCGCCGCCCGCGATCAGGATCGGGAATTCGTCGCCGACAAGGGCGTCCCCGTTTTGCAGCGTGACCTGTTTGAAGGGCGGCGACGTGACGATGCCGTCGCGCCGGACGAATGTCACGCCGTCGCCCAATAGGCGAAGCGAAAAGGCCCGGCGTTGCGTGGTCTTCGCGTGGTTCGCGGGCGCGCCGTGAAGGATGCGATAATCGAACGCGATGGCGTCGCCGGGGCGGACGGCCCAGCCGACGATCTCGTAATCCTCACGATGCCCGTCGATGTCCGGAATCTCTTCCAGCCCGTCGTCTTCGTTAAGGGCCGAGCCGTCGAACCGTTGCGGGCGATAGGATTTTCCCCACAGGTGTGAGCCGGCGACGAATTCCAGCGTCGTCTCGCGCGGGACGTCATCCAGCGGAATCCAGAGGCTGAGCGTCTTCGGGCCGTCGACACAGTAATACGGCGCGTCGTGGTGCCAGGGCGTCGGAATGTCTGTGCGTGCTTCCTTGACCAGAACATGTTCGTGGAACAACTGGACCTGGACGCTGTCCATCAGCTCGGCACCGATTTCGGCGGCCGGCGAGTTGAAGATGAAATCCCTGTATTCCGGGATGCGATCCCAGTTGCAGTAGTCGACGAAAAAGCGGCCGCCGCCGTTTTCATCGTGATAAATCCGCGCCGTCGGATCGGGGGCGGCCATGTTGGCGTCGACACCGGCCCGCAGCGTCTCGACCCAGTCCGTGAATACGCCGCGCAACACCGTCGCGCCTTTTTCGCGGTATTCCTGCCTGGTTTTGTCGCCGATCCTGGTCATGCCGTTAATCGCTCCGCGCCGTTCCAGCGACTGTAACCGCTCGGCGAAGCACGGCCAAGCGGCGCGCGCTGTTTGCTGGTCTGGCGCGCCGGCCTCCCGCGTTTATTGTAGCTATTCAAGGCCAGAAAATGAGCCTATAGGAAGTTCGTGCAAGAGCGTTGCACCTTAATGCAGGCGGTTTTCGGATGTCTCGTTCAACAACGGCTTCTCTGCTTCCGCCGGGTCCGGGTGATGGCAAACCGCCCCATCATTGGGTGGTCATCGAGAACGCTTTTTCCCGAAACGAATGCGAACGTCTACGCACGGCGTTTGCCGCGCTGGATGCCTGTGACGGCGGTCTGGTTGCCGGACGGTTCGACACGAAAGTCCGCCAGTCGGCGCTGGTGTGGTTGCCGGACGACGGCACGTTCGAATGGGTGATGCAACGCATGACCCGTTTGACGGCGGACGCCAACCGCGATGCCTTCCGCTATGCGCTCGACGGTTTCGAAGAGCAGTTGCAGCTCGCGTCCTACGGGCCCGGTCACTTTTACAACTGGCATATCGATCGTGGCCGTGGCGCTGTCGCCGGGCGGCGCAAATTGACCCTGTCGGTGCAGTTGAGCGACCCGGAAGATTATGTCGGGGGAGAGCTCGAACTGAACGCCGATGGCCGTCCTTTCCAGGTGCCGGCCGATCTGGGCGCCATGGTCGCGTTCCCGGCCCATACGCTGCATCGCGTCGCACCGGTGATCTCTGGAAACCGGCTTTCGCTGGTGAGCTGGGTGCACGGCCCGGACTTTGTGTGAGCGACCCCGCGCCCGCCTGTGCGAAGGTGATGTCAGCCAGTCGCGGGAAGCTATCGTTACGTCGGCACCTGTCCCCGGGGGCAGGTTTGCCGCGTCAGCGGCGTGTCTTCGATGCGCCGCGCGGGGGTCGCCGCCGCAGCTGTTCAAGCTGCACAATGACCTCGGTTTCACGCGATCAGCCCCGGTTTCATGCATTTAGAATGGCCTTGCAAGCCATCGCGGGCTAATTTACTCATGCCCGGTCGGACTGCCGTGCCGTCTGAAATAAGCGCGCCGCGGTGGATTTAGGTGAGCACGAGATTGGTGAGGCGGATATGAGCTTGTACACAGCATACTTGGCCGAAATTGAAGAACGTAAAGAGCAGGATCTGCACCCCAAGCCGATCGAAGACGGGGCGCTTGTTGAAGAGCTGATCGCGCAGATCAGGGACACCGGCAACGCGCACCGCGAAGACTCGTTGAAATTCTTTATTTACAACACATTGCCGGGCACGACGAGCGCCGCCGTCGTCAAGGCCGCGTTCCTGAAAGAGATCATTCTCGGCCAGGCCGATGTCCCAGAGATCACGCCGGAATTCGCGTTCGAGCTCCTGTCGCACATGAAGGGCGGCCCGTCCGTCAAGGTGCTGATCGATCTGGCGCTGGGCGACGATGCGGATATTGCACAACAGGCCGCCGAGGTGCTGAAAACCCAGGTCTTTTTGTACGAAGCGGACACCGACCGCCTGGAAGACGCGTACAAGGCCGGGAGCGCGATCGCCAAGGATATCCTGCAGAGCTACGCCGATGCCGAATTCTTTACCAAGCTGCCGGACATTCCCGAGAAAATCGATGTCGTGACCTACGTCGCGGCGGAAGGCGATATCTCCACCGACCTCATGTCGCCGGGCGCCGAAGCGCACTCCCGCGCCGACCGTGAATTACACGGCAAGAGCTTCATCACCGAAAAGGCCCAGAAAGAGATCGAGGCTCTCAAGCTCCAGCATCCCGGCAAGCGCCTGATGATGGTCGCCGAAAAAGGCACCATGGGGGTCGGGTCTTCGCGGATGTCCGGGATCAACAACGTCGCGCTGTGGATGGGTGAACAGGCCAGCCCCTATGTGCCGTTCGTCAACATGGCGCCGATCGTCGCCGGCACCAACGGTATTTCGCCGATCTTCCTGACAACGGTGGGCGTCACCGGCGGCATCGGCATCGACCTCAAGAACTGGGTCAAGAAAGTCGACGCCGACGGTAAAACGATCATCAACAACGATGGCAGCCCGGTGCTGGAAGAAAAGTACTCCGTCGCGACCGGCACGACGCTGAGCATCAACACGAAAACCAAAAAGCTCTGCAACGAAGACGGCACCGAAGAACTGGCCGACGTTTCGACGGCCTTCTCGCCGCAATCGGTGGAATTTATGAAAGCCGGCGGCTCCTATGCCATCGACTTCGGCAAGAAACTGCAGATCTTTGCCGCCGAAACCCTCGGCGTCGAACCGAAGCAGGTCTTCGCGCCGTCCAAGGTCGTTTCGCACCCGGGCCAGGGCCTGACCGCGGTCGAAAAAATCTTCAACAGAAATGCCGTCGGCGTGCCGGAAGGCACCGTCCTGCATGCAGGTTCCGATGCGCTGGTGAAGATCAACATCGTCGGCTCGCAGGACACCACCGGCCCGATGACCGTTCAGGAACTGGAAGCCATGGCCGCAACCGTGATTTCCCCGTTGCTCGACGGTGCGTACCAGTCCGGCTGTCACACGGCGTCCGTCTGGGACAAGAAAGCTCAGGCCAATACGCCCAAGCTGATGGCGTTCATGAACAAGTTCGGGTGCGTCACCGGGCGCGACCCGAAGGGTGTCTATCACCCGATGACCGACGTCATCCACAAGGTGCTGAACGACATCACCGTCGATGACCGCGCGATCATCATCGGCGGCGACTCGCACACCCGGATGTCCAAGGGCGTTGCCTTCGGCGCCGATTCCGGCACCGTCGCGCTGGCGCTGGCGACCGGTCAAGCGAGCATCTCGGTTCCTGATTCGGTCAAGGTGACCTTCAAGGGCAAGATGGCCGATCACATGGACTTCCGTGACGTCGTCCACGCGACACAGGCGCAGATGCTGGCGCAGTTCGACGGCGAAAACGTCTTCCAGGGCCGCATCATCGAAGTGCACATCGGCACCCTGCTGGCCGACCAGGCCTTTACCTTCACCGACTGGACGGCGGAGATGAAAGCCAAGGCGTCGATCTGCATTTCCAACGATGATACGCTGATCGAGTCGCTCGAAATCGCCAAGTCCCGCATCCAGGTGATGATCGACAAGGGCATGGAAATCGAGTCGCAAATGCTGCACGGCCTGATCGAAAAAGCGGACAAGCGGATCGCCGAGATCAAGTCCGGTGCGGAGCCTGCGCTCAAGCCCGACGACAACGCCAAGTACTTCGCCGAAGTCGTCGTCGATCTCGACCAGATCAACGAGCCGATGATCGCCGACCCCGACGTCAACAACATCGATGTCGCGAAGCGCTACACGCACGATACCATCCGCCCGATCTCGTATTACGGCGGCGACAAGAAAGTCGATTTCGGCTTCGTGGGTTCGTGCATGGTGCACAAGGGCGATCTGAATATTGTCGCGCAGATGTTCCGCAATCTGGAAAAAGCCAACGGCAAGATCGAATTCCACGCGCCGCTGGTCGTCGCTCCGCCGACCTACAACATCGTCGACGAGCTGAAGGCCGAAGGCGATTGGGAGATCCTGCAGAAGTACGCAGGTTTCGAGTTTGACGATTCCGCCCCGAAGACCGAAGCGCGGACGAAATACCAGAACACGCTTTATCTGGAACGTCCCGGCTGTAACCTCTGCATGGGCAACCAGGAAAAGGCGGAGAAGGGCGATACCGTGATGGCGACGTCGACCCGTCTGTTCCAGGGCCGGGTCGTGGCCGACTCTGACGAGAAGAAAGGCGAGTCCCTTCTGGCGTCGACGCCGGTCGTGGTGCTGTCGACGATCCTCGGTCGGACGCCGAGCATCGACGAGTACAAGACAGCGGTCGCCGGCATCAAACTGACGAAGTTCGCACCGCCGGTGGCGTAACGGCCGATCAGCGCCTGCCCCGGTGAAAGCCGGGGCAGGGGTGACGGTCTTGCTGCGTCAGCGGCTTGTCTTCGATGCGGATCGTGCATCGCCCCGCCTTGACCGTGTCGCCGCGACCTGCCTCCATGAGGTGATGAAGTATCTCGTCGATCATTGGCGGGGCAGGCTGCCGCTCGCCCAGTCGTTCTGGCTGAATTTGCTGGTCTTGCGCGGCGTGGCGTTCTGGCTGGACTCGCTGTTCAGGCCCCTTGCCCAGGACGATCCCGAAACCGCTTTGCGCTTTTATATTCCTTTCGCCGTGGCCATTCACGCGGTCTTCTTCGTCTGGCAGATTGTCGGGACGGTCCGTGCCCTGGACGCATTCATCACCGGGCGCGGCGCCATGTACCTGATATGGGGCGCCCAGTTGGGGGTGGCGCTTGCGGTCGGTGCGACGATCGTGCGGATCATCGTCTCGGTGCAACCGATGCTTCTCGGGCCGCCGGGGGAACCCTTGCACATGATTTGGGAACGCGAACGCGCCGGCAAATACGATGTCTCCGTGGCTCCGGACGGGCGTGTGCTGAACATTGTCGGAGAGTTTGAACTGGGCATCTCGAAAGCGCTCGGCGACATGCTTGCCAAGCACCCGGACGTCCGCGTCGTGTCGCTGGAAAGTCCCGGCGGCCGCATTTATGAAGGCCGCGCCGTTGCCAAGGTGATCGAGGATCACGACCTGGAAACCTTTGTCGCCGGAACTTGCAAATCGGCATGCAGCACCGCGTTCATGGCGGGGAAAATGCGTATTCTCGGCCCGGACGGGCGCATCGGCTTTCATCAGTACGGCGACGAGGCGCGGAAACCGAACCCGTTTACGGATTTAGACGCCCAGCAGGAACGCGACCGCGCCTATTTCGCCGGGCGCGGCGTCGATGCGGATTTCCTGAAGAAAGTCTTCGACGCCCCCGCCGCGTCCATCTGGTTTCCGACCCACGCGGAACTGCTCTCGGCGCACGTCGTGCACCGCATCGACGCCCGCTAAACGAGCGGCGGCCGGTATGTGGGGCCGAAGGTGTTATTCGCGATTTCCTGGCCCACTCGCGGGCGCTAGCGCGTCGGTGGCTTGTTTCTTAGTGCGTAAAACTACAAGCGTCATTCCGGCGGAGGCCGGAATCCAGAATAACGTTCATACTGGACCCCGGCCTGCGCCGGGGTGACGTTCAACACGAACAGGTGTTGCAGGTTTATCGCGTCAGCGGCTTGTACTTGATCCGGTGCGGCTCGAGCGCATCGTCGCCGAGGCGGCGTTTCTTGTCGGCCTCGTAATCCTCGTAGTTGCCTTCAAACCATTCCACGTGGCTGTCGCCTTCGAAGGCGAGGATGTGCGTCGCCAGGCGGTCGAGGAACCAGCGGTCGTGCGACGTGATCAACACGCAGCCGGCGAAGTCGGCGATGGCTTCTTCGAGGGCGCGGAGCGTATCGACATCCAGATCGTTGGTCGGCTCATCGAGCATGAGGACGTTGGCGCCGGATTTCAGCATGTTCGCCAGATGCACGCGGTTGCGCTCACCGCCCGACAGCTGACCGACTTTTTTCTGCTGGTCGCCGCCCTTGAAGTTGAACTGCGCGACATAGGCGCGGGACTGCATCTTGCGCTTGCCGAGATCGATCTCGTCGAGGCCGCCGGAGATTTCCTCCCACACGGTCTTGTTGTCGTTCAGTGCATCGCGGCTCTGATCGACGTAGCCGAGCTTGACCGTTTCGCCGATGCGGATATCGCCGCCGTCGGGTTTTTCCTGTTCGGTGATCATCTTGAACAGCGTCGTCTTGCCGGCGCCGTTCGGGCCGATGATGCCGACGATGGCGCCCGGCGGCACCTTGAACGACAGGTTGTCGATCAGAAGGTGATTGCCGAAGCCCTTGCGGAGATCGTTGGCTTCGATGACGAGGCCGCCCAGGCGCGGCGCGGCGGGGATCACGATCTGTGCCGAGCCCGGCGCGATGTCCTGCGACTTGGCGAGCAGTTCCTCGTACGCCGTGATACGGGCCTTGGATTTCGCCTGACGGGCGCGCGGGCTTTGACGGATCCATTCCAGTTCTTCCGACAGCGTGCGCTGACGTGCCGATTCCTCGCGCTCTTCCTGCGCCAGACGTTTCTGTTTTTGCTCCAGCCACGACGAATAGTTGCCCTCGTACGGAATGCCGCGGCCGCGGTCGATTTCCAAGATCCAGCCGGTCACGTTGTCGAGGAAGTAACGGTCGTGGGTGACCATGACGACGGTGCCTTCGTAGTCTTTCAAAAAGCGCTGCAGCCAGGCGACGGATTCCGCATCCAGGTGGTTGGTCGGCTCGTCGAGCAGAAGCATTTCCGGCTTTTGCAGCAGCAAGCGGCACAGCGCGACGCGGCGGCGTTCACCACCCGAAAGCTTGTCGACGGGGCTGTCGGCGGGCGGGCAGCGCAGCGCGTCCATGGCGATCTCGACGGTGCGGTCCAGATCCCAACCGTCGACGGCGTCGATCTGTTCCTGCAATTCCGCCTGTTCGGCGATGACCGCGTTCATTTCGTCGTCGTCCATCGGTTCGGCGAACTTGGCGCTGATTTCATTGAAGCGGTCGAGCAGGTCTTTCACACCGCCCAGCCCGTCGGTGACGTTTTCGCCGACCGTCTTGGACGGGTCGAGATGCGGTTCCTGTTCCAGATAGCCGACGCGCACGCCCTTGGCGGCCCATGCCTCACCCGAGATGTCCGTGTCGAGACCGGCCATGATTTTCATCAGTGTCGATTTCCCGGCGCCGTTCGGGCCGAGCACGCCGATCTTGGCATCCGGCAGGAAAGACAACGTGATGTTCTTGAGGATTTCCTTGCCGCCCGGGAACGTCTTGGAAACGCCCTGCATGACATATGAATACTGGTAACTGGCCATCGTCGATCTGTCCCT
>Ga0209273_10000416_pt1:0-50000 | contig 56433 bp, 51 predicted proteins | sample tdAd471_FD_187126 | JGI IMG/M metagenome (GOLD analysis project Ga0209273, IMG submission 187126) | Marine sediment microbial communities from the Atlantic coast under amendment with organic carbon and nitrate - tdAd47.1 (SPAdes)... | ecosystem: Environmental > Aquatic > Marine >...
CTTTCAGTAGCTTGGTCTGCAGGGCGCTTAATTTTTTGATGTCGTCCGGCGTTTTTTGCCAGGCGATGTCGGGATGGCGGCGAAGCGTCCCGGTTGCGCTGCAGGGCGCATCGAGAAGAACAAAGGGCGCTGGCCGTTTTGGCCGCCAGCGAAGCGCGTCCGCTTCGACCGCTTCAAGATCTAGATGCAGGCGGGAAGCGTTTGCACGCAGGCGCGCAAGGCGTGCCGGCGAACGGTCAACGGCAAAGACATGGGCGCCCCGATCGGCAAGCTGGGCGGCTTTGCCGCCGGGGGCGGCGCATAGATCCAAAACGTTCTTGCCTTGCACCGCGCCAAAAAGCCTTGCCGGGATGGCCGCCGCCGCATCCTGCACCCACCAGAGCCCTTCGTCGTAACCGGGAAGAGCCTCCACGCGGCCATGGGCGGAAAGCCGGAAACTGCCCGTCGGCAAGGGCGTTGCGCCGAGCTTTTCGGCAAGCGCATCTGTCTCCTTGCGGCCCAACCCTTCGCGGAAAGTCAGATCCAAGGGCGCTTCGCGAAGGTGGGCGAGGGCGATTTTCCGGCAAAGGGCTTCGCCATAGGTGCGCTTCCAGGACTCCCAAAGCCAGGCCGGCGTGTTCAGGCAAGGCGCATCGAAATCGCCAAGCTTTGCCTTTCCTTCCCGGGCAAGGCGGCGCAGGACGGCGTTCACCAATCCCTTATAGGAAGCAAGCGGCGTGTCCTGAAGAAGGCCGACGCTGCTATCGACAGCGGCATGAGGCGGCGTGTCGAGGAAACAAAGCTGCACAATCCCCGTTCGCAAAACCTGCCGCACCAATGCCGCCCGGTCCGGAAGCGGTTTTTCAAGCGCATGGTCGATCAACGCATCGATTTCGCCAAGATGGCGCAACGTGGTGCCAAGAAGGTTGCGAACGAACGCCCGGTCACGGGGTTCAAGCGCGGCTGTTCCGCGATCCCTTGCGAAGGCATCCTCAAGCGGTGTTTTCTGCGTAAGCACGGCATCCAGCAGTTCAAGCGCGGACCGCCGGGGGTTTGGAAAAGAGTTCATGGGTTAGACCGTCAATGTTAGGCTTGCGGCCCCCATCTCTTTCAGAGGTTTCCCATGGCTGCAAGCTCCGATCACCTTTCAACGCCTTTTGCCGAGAAGAAAGCAAAAGCCCCCGCGACGGCGAAGCGCAAAAAAGCATCCGCGACGCCCGTTCCGGAGGAAGCGCCGGTGGTCGAAGAAATCGGTGGGCCGGAAGGGCCGGAGCCGACGCGCTATGGCGATTGGGAGCGAAAGGGCCGGTGCTCGGATTTCTGAGCGAAGGCAATCTAGGCCTTTTTTCCCTTATTAAGATTATAAGCCTAAAAGTTCTTGCTTCGTTCCGAGGCGGGTGGCAGATTTCCTAAGGCGTGGGATCGCAAGGGCGGCCTTTCATACGTCTGCATGCAGGGCAGCCGGACGGCCTGTGGAATAATCCGGTGCCGCATCCCCGCCAATCCTTAAGGGCGAAAGCAAGGCGCATGGCTGCGAACCATCGGTCTTTCCTTTTTCTTCTTCTTCTTCTCGGCTTCGGCGTCTTTGGGGGCTTGCCGGCTCTCGCGGTGGAAACGCTGCCGGGCCCGGTGGCGGCGCATGTGCTGCGCGTTGTGGATGGCGATACCCTTGCCGTGCGGGTTCGGATCTGGCCGGGCCATCAGGTGGAAACGCTTGTCCGTCTCAAAGGCATCGACGCGCCGGAGCTGAAGGCGCGTTGCGAACGCGAACGCGTCCTGGCTCACGCGGCGTTGGATTTTTTGGAAGCGCGAACGGCCAAGGCCACCATCTGGCTGAACGACATCCGTTTTGGAAAATATGCCGGCCGGGTGCTTGCCCGCGTCACGATGGCTTCCGGGGCGGATCTCAGCGACCAATTGCTGGCCGCGGGTCTTGTGCGCAACTATGCCGGCGCGCGGCGCGCCTCCTGGTGCAACGACACAAACGCGGCGACGGCGGTGCCCTAACGGTTCATGCGATTTGCAACCAGTTCCTCAACGACGCCTGGATCGGCAAGGGTTGAGGTGTCGCCAAGGTCTTCATAGGCGTTCTCGGCAATTTTGCGGAGAATCCGCCGCATGATTTTTCCCGATCGCGTCTTCGGCAATCCCGGCGCCCATTGAATCAAGTCGGGCGCGGCGATCGGCCCGATTTCCTTGCGCACCCATTTGCCAAGTTCCTTGCGAAGCGCCTCGTCCGGTTCGTCGCCGGCCATCAGCGTCACATAGGCATAAATGCCCTGACCCTTGATGGGGTGGGGATAGCCAACGACGGCGGCCTCCGAAACTTTTGGATGGGCGACCAGCGCGCTTTCCACCTCTGCCGTGCCCATCCGGTGGCCGGAAACGTTGATCACGTCGTCCAACCGGCCGCTGATCCAGTAATAGCCGTCCGCATCCCGGCGGCAGCCGTCCCCGGAAAAATAATGGCCCGGATAATCCGAGAAATAGGTTTTCACGAAACGGGCGTGATCGCCATAAACGGTCCGCATTTGGCCGGGCCAGGAACGGGCGATGCAAAGCGCGCCTTCGCAGGCGCCTTCCTGGGGCACGCCCTTCTCGTTCATGATCTCGAGCTGAATGCCGAAAAAGGGAACGCTCGCCGAACCGGGTTTCATGGCGATGGCGCCGGGCAGGGGCGTGATCAGGATGCCGCCCGTTTCCGTCTGCCACCAGGTGTCGACGATTGGTGCGCGTTCTTCGCCAACGACCCGGTAATACCAGAGCCAGGCTTCCGGGTTAATCGGTTCGCCAACGCTGCCAAGCAGGCGGATCGATTTCCGGCTTGTCTTCTTCACCGGGCCGTCGCCTTCATGCATTAGGGCGCGGATTGCCGTCGGCGCGGTATAGAAAATGCTGACTTGATGCTTGTCCACGACCTGCCAGAAGCGGGAATAATCCGGGTAATTCGGCACGCCCTCAAACATCAAGGTCGTCGCACCATTCGCGAGCGGGCCATAGACGATGTAGCTGTGGCCGGTTACCCAGCCGACGTCCGCCGTGCACCAATAGATATCGCCATCGTGATAATCGAAGACGTATTGATGGGTCATGGCGGTGTAGACAAGGTACCCTCCGCCTGTATGCAAGACGCCCTTCGGTTTTCCGGTCGAGCCGGACGTGTAAAGAATGAAAAGCGGGTCCTCCGCGGACATTTCCTCCGGCGGACAATCGGGCGAGGCGGCCTCGACCGCTTCTTCATAGCGCACGTCCCGCCCTTCGACCCAATCGATCTTGCCGCCGGTACGGCGCACGACAAAAACGGTGTGGACTTTCGAAATGTTTTTGAGCGCTTCGTCCGTATTCGCCTTGAGCGGGATGGTCTTGCCGCCACGGATTCCTTCATCTGCCGTAATCACGACCGTGCTGTCGCAATCTTCAATCCGGCCATGCAGCGCGCTCGGCGAAAAGCCGCCGAAGACGACGGAATGGACGGCTCCGATACGGGCGCAAGCCAACATCGCATAGGCCGATTCCGGGATCATTGGCATGTAGATGGTGACCCGGTCGCCTTTCTTCACGCCGCGGTCTTTTAATGCGTTTGCGAAACGCGAAACCTTTTCGTGAAGTTCGCGATAGGTGATTTTTGCATCGTCCTTCGGGTCGTCCCCTTCCCAAATAATGGCGACCTGGTCGGCGCGTTCCGGTAAATGGCGATCGATGCAATTTGCAGCGACGTTCAGGGTGCCGTCGTAATACCAGCGAACATGCGCGTTGCCTTCGAAGGACGTATCCTTGACTTTCGTATAGGGCGTAATCCAATCGATGCGTTTCCCGTGCTCGCCCCAGAACCCTTCCGGATCCTCGATCGAACGACGGTACATTTCCCGATAGCCTTTTTCGTCCACCCAGGCAGATTTTGCCAGGGCGTCGGGAACGGGAATCACAAGATGTTCGGACATGTTGGCGGTTTCCTTCCCAGCTTTCGGTTTTTTGTTCCAGCCAGTTTAGGGGATCGCGCCGCCGCCGCAAGGCTGGCTAGGGCTTCCCCATTTCAAGGTATATTTTCCCGGCTTCAATGCGAAGCGGCAGGTTTTCCAAGGCCTTACCCGCGCATGGGCCGGCGATGCAATGGCCGTCCTCTATCTGAAATTGGGCGCCATGGGTCGCACATTGAAGGTGTGTTTTTTCAAGATTGAGGAAACGATCCGGCGTCCAATCAAGGGGCGTTCCCTGGTGGGGGCAGCTATTCCGGTAGCCATATATTTTCTTCCCCCGCCGCAAAAGAAGAACCGCGCGCGGGTGGCGTTCGTTTGGAAGCGGAAACCCCTTTGCTTCCTTCTCTGGAACGTCGTCCACCCGGCAAAGAAATTTGTCCGCCGTTTCGGAGGGCGGTGCGTTCATGCCGTCGTCTCGGCCATGGCGCAAATCCGTTTCCAGGCGGCGGCATCGATGGGCATGACGGAAAGCCGCGATTGGCGAATAAGCGCAAGCTCCGAAAGTTTCGGATCTTGTTTAATCGCGTCCAGGGTTACGGGCTGCTTCAATGTCTGGATGGCTTTTACGTCCACCATGCCGAAACGCCCGGATGCATCCGTTGGGTCCGGGTAATATTCCTTGACGATTTCGACAATGCCGACGATCCGTTTCTCATTCACGGAATGATAGAAAAAAGCGCGGTCGCCCTTCCGCATCGCTTTCATATTGTTGCGTGCCTGGTAGTTGCGGACCCCATCCCAGTGCTCCGTTCCGGCTTTTTGCTGGTCGTCCCATGACCAGGCGCCAGGCTCGGACTTTAAAAGCCAATATTTCATCGGGTCTCCCATATTTGTGTGCGAACGAAAAATGCGCTACGGCAGCTCTTCGCCATAGGGCCGGGCAAGCAAATCCTCGATCGTCCGGTCGATGTCGGCATCGTGATGGAGCACGTCGCGAACCGCCATCGCAATCGGCATGTCTACGCCGAAACGCCCCGCCAGTTCGGGGATGGCCCGCGCGGTAAAAACGCCTTCCGTGACGGCTTTGCGCGCGCCAAGGATCTCGGCAAGCGGCTTGCCTTCGCCAAGGGCGACGCCAAGGGAAAGGTTGCGGGATTGGCGGCTGCTGCAGGTAAGGGTGAGATCGCCCAGGCCCGAAAGCCCCATGAAGGTTTTTGCCTGGCCGCCGAGGACGACGCCAAAGCGGACGATTTCGGCAAGTCCGCGTGTGATCAGGGCGGCCCGGGCATTGTCGCCAAGGCCGCGTCCCTCGACGATGCCGCAGGCAATCGCCAGCACGTTCTTTACGGCGCCGCCGATTTGGGCGCCGATCACGTCTTCGGAAAAATAGGGGCGAAAACGGGGGCTGCCGATCGCGTGTTGCAAATGTTTGCCCATTTCCGTGTCCTTGCAGGCAAGGGTCGCGGCGGTCGGCAGGCCGCGCGCCACTTCCGTCGCAAAACTTGGCCCGGACAGCACGGCAAGGGGCGCGTCGGGAAGCGTGGCGGCGACAACTTCGCTCATCAATGCGCCGCTTTTTTCTTCAATGCCTTTTGCGCAAATGACAAGGGGCGTCGCGGGCTTTGCGTGCGGCGCCAAGGCTTCGCAGGTCTTGCGTAGATGCTGCGCCGGCGCCGCCAACAACAGGACGTCCGCTTCCGCAACCATGGCAAGGTCGTTCGTTGCGAGGATGCCGGGGTCGATGGGAATGCCGGGAAGAAACGCCGTGTTTTCGTGGGCGGTCTGGATGGCGGCGACGACCTCCGGCTCGCGCGCATAGAGCAGCGTTTCCTTGCCCTGCCGCCGAACGGCCAGGGCAAGCGCCGTTCCCCAGGCACCGGCTCCAACGATTCCAATCCGCGTCATGAGGCTACTCTAGCATGAATGCCGCTTGGGTCATGGCCGGGGCCGCTCGCCGCCCTTGGCCTGTGCGTTCGGGTCAAGCGGCCAGCGGGGTTTCGGCGCGAAATCGAGGCCATCCGTTTTTCCCAAACGAAGCCGCTCGATGCCTGCCCATGCGATCATCGCGCCATTGTCCGTGCAAAGTTCCGGCGGCGGGACGCAGAGCCGCATGTTCTCGCGGGCGGTAACGTCGGAAAGGCGCGTCCGCAGATAGGCGTTCGCGGCAACCCCGCCGGCAACCACGAAGGCATCGCCGCTCGAATGGCGCGCCCGGAAAAGACGGATGGCGTTTTGCGCGCGATCGACCAGGACGTCGCCGATGGCTGCCTGGAAGGATGCGGCAAGATCGGCAACGGTGTTCGCCTGGTTCCATTCTTCGCCCAGTCGCGTAACGGTCTGGCGAACGGCCGTTTTCAAGCCGGAAAGGGAAAGATTGCACCCCTCGCGGCCTGCCATCGGGCGGGGCAGGTCAAAACGTTTCGCATTCCCCGCCTTTGCCGCTTTTTCAATGGCGGGGCCGCCCGGATAGGGAAAGCCTAAAAGCTTTGCGGTTTTGTCGAAGGCTTCGCCCACGGCATCGTCCACCGTCGTGCCCAGCTGGACGTATTGCCCAACGCCTTCGACGATAAGGAATTGCGAATGCCCGCCGGAAACGAGAAGCAGAAGATAGGGAAAATCGAGGTCTTCTTTTAAACGAAGCGAAAGCGCGTGCCCCTCGAGGTGGTTGACGGCAAGAAAGGGAAGCCGGTGAAACGCGGCCAGGGCCTTTGCCGTCATCACGCCGACGAGAAGGCCGCCGACAAGCCCGGGTCCGCCTGCGGCGGCAACGCCGTCCAGATCGCAAAAGTCGAGCTGGGCTTCCGCCATGACCTCGGCGACGAGCCCGTCCAGATGGTCAAGATGCGCCCGCGCGGCGATTTCGGGAACGATTCCGCCATAAGGTTCATGGGCCGCGATCTGGGAGTGGATGCGCTCGGCCAGGATCCGCCCCTCGTCATTGACGAGGGCGGCGGCGGTTTCATCGCAACTGCTTTCCAACCCTAGGACAATCATGACCATTCCATTTTGCGGGCCCTGGTCGCCATGGCGTTCAGGCGGGCCCCAAGCTTTCGTAATAACCACTTTACCTTGCGGGTCGGCAAGCACTACACACATGGCATGGCTAGGCAAACGCCCATTCGCATCGGCACGCGGGGCAGCAGGCTTGCGCGTGCACAGGCAGAAGAGGTCCGCAATCGCCTGATCGCGGCCCATGGCGCGCTGGCGGCGCCGGAAGCGATTGAAATTCATGTCATTCACACGACCGGCGACAAGGTGCTCGATCGCCCGCTCGCGGAAGTGGGCGGGAAGGGCCTCTTCACGAAAGAGATTGAAGAGGCCTTGTTGGCGGATGCGATCGATCTGGCCGTCCACTCGATGAAGGACGTGCCGACCTGGCTTCCGGACGGGCTGGCGATTGCCGGCTGCCTTCCGCGGGAAGACCCGCGGGATGCCTTTCTTTCCAGCCGCTATGCAAGCTTTGCGGATTTGCCGGAGGCGGCCCGCGTGGCAACGTCGTCGCTTCGTCGTCAGGCGCAGGTCTTGAACCTTCGGCCCGATCTTCGGGTCGCGCCCATACGCGGCAATGTGGAAACCCGCCTTCGCAAGCTTTCGGAAGGCGAGGCGGACGCCATGTTGCTTGCCATGGCCGGGTTGAAGCGCCTTGATCTTGCGGAGCATGCGACCGCCGTGCTCGCGCCCGAGATGTTTTTGCCCGCCGCGGCGCAAGGGGCGATTGGAATCGAATGCCGGGCAAAAGACGCTGGCCTTCAGGAAATTCTCGAGCCGATTTTCGATAGCAAAACCGGCCATTGCGTAATGGCGGAGCGGGCGGCCCTGGACGTCCTCGATGGATCTTGTCAAACGCCCATCGCCGCGCTTGCGGAGTTTCAGGGCGAGGCGGAAATGTTTTTCCGCGCGATGGTGGCCCTGCCGGACGGCTCGCTACGTTTCGACGCGGAACGCCGGGGCCCGGTCGCGGATGCCGAGGCGATGGGCCGCGACGCGGGCCGGGAACTTCGCGATCGCGCCGGCCCGGAATTTTTCGCCAAGCTTGGATAACGCGATGTACGTTCTTTTGACGCGTCCCAGGCAGGATTCCGAAGCGCTGGCGGCCCGCCTTCAGGCGAAAGGAAGGGCGTGTCTCCTTGAGCCGATGTTGACCATTCGCCCCCTTGCGGGCGTTCGGCTTTCGCTGGAAAGCGTGCAGGCCTTTCTTCTGACCAGCGCGAACGGCGCCAGGGCCTTGGCGACCGCCACGGCAGAGCGGACCCTTCCGGTCTATGCCGTCGGCACAAAGACGGCGGCCGAAGCGCAGGCTTTGGCCTTTGAAAACGTCTACCCAGCGGCCGGGGACACGCGGGCGCTTGCCGACCTCGTTGCCGAAAAGGTGGACCGGAAGGCGGGCGCGCTGCTCCATGCGGCCGGCAAGACCGTTGCCGGGGATTTGGCTGGCGCCTTGGCGGAGCGCGGCTATGACGTGCGGCGCGAAGTGCTCTATGAGGCGCTCCCCACCCAGGAATTTTCCGCCGCCACCGCCGCCGCCCTTCGCAAGGGCGAGGTCGGCGTCGTCCTTTTTTTCTCTCCCCGGACGGCGGCCACCTTTGTTAGGCTGGTCGGCGAGGCGGGGTTTGCACCGGAATGCAAGCGCATCACGGCCCTTTGTCTTAGCGCTGCCGTGGCCAAGGCGGCCGACGCCATTCAATGGCAATCGCTTCGCATCGCCGCGCATCCGGATGAGGGTTCCCTGCTGCAGGCGCTTGAAAGACTTTAAGCAAACGGATGCTGGGAAAGACGAGCCGAAACCGATGAACGATCCGGAAACCGCAGAGACCGAAAAAAAGCCGGCTTTTGGGAGAAAAAAAGGCCCGCTTCTTTGGCTTGCCCTTTTTTTATTGGTGGCGGGCGGCGTGGCACTGCTCGTTTTCTTTCCGCCTGTGCAAGGCATCGCTTTTTTAAAAAAAATGACGGCGCCGGAGGCCGAGACGGAAGTTTTTTCTTCGCGGATTGCCGCGTTGGAAGAAACCCTCGCCGCGCTCTTGCAGGCGCCGGAAAGTTCGACGGCGAAATTAAACGCGATCGAGGCGAACATCGCCTCCCTCGATAGCCGCCTTGCCGTTCTCGAAAAAAGGGCTTCGGAGATTGGCGAGGGCGATGGGGCGGCGTTCGCGCCGGAGATCGAAAGGCTGCAAAGCGAGCTTGGCACATTGTCTAAGCGCCTGGCCGATCTTACCGACGCGCCAAAAAGGCCGGACCCGGAAAGCCCGCATCTTCGCGCCATCGAGGCGCTGCGCGAGGGGATCATGGAATATGGCCCCTTTCGCGATCGCCTGACCGCTCTTTTGGCGGTGGCGGGCGGTGACCCGGCCGTGGTGGCGGCGGTGGCGCCCCTTTCCGCTTATGCGGATCAAGGCATCCCAACGTTGCCGATGCTGCGCGCGGATTTTGACGGGATGGCGGCAGCCGTCCTCGAAACCCGCTGGCAAAAGGCCGATGTCGGCTGGCAAGAGCGCCTGCTGGCCAATCTTGCCGGCTTTCTGACGATCCGGCGTACCGGCGATGTGGCGGGGAATAGCCTGGAAGCGGTGCTTGCGCGGGCGGAACAGGCGCTTCGTTCCGGCGACCTTGCACGCGCCGTCGCCCTTCTGGAAAAAATCGAGGCGCCCGCTGCAAAAGCGGCGGCCCCTTGGCTTCGGGACGCCCAGGCCCGCCTGGCCGCGCAAGCCGCCATTCGTCAGCTTCGGCGCCAGGCTTTTTCGGTTGGGGAGACGCCTTCGGATTCGCCGCGATGATCCGCGCCTTCGCGTTTTTTCTAATTCTTTCGGGGCTCGTCCTTCTGGCGGCGTGGTTTGCCGAGCATCCCGGCACCGTCCGGGTAACCTTCGGCGATTGGCGGCTGCATACGTCCGTCGGCTTTCTTGTCGTCCTCGCCCTTGTGGGGGTGTTTGCGGCGGTCTTCCTCGACCGGCTGTGGCGCTACCTCGTCACGTCGCCCCGTCGTATCGCCGTTGCCTTTCGCGAAAACCGCCGCCGTCGCGGCTATCAGGCGCTCACCCAAGGCTTGGTGGCGGTGGCCGCGGGGGATGCGGACGAGGCCGGCCGTCTTGCGCGCCGCGCCGAGGGGCTGTTGCACAACCCGCCGCTGACGATGCTGCTTTCGGCCCAGGCCGCGCAATTGCAGGGCGACGAGGGGGCCGCGGCAAATTATTTCGAATCGATGCTGCACCATCCGGAGATGGCGTTTCTTGGCATCCGGGGCCTTTTCATGCAGGCCTTGCGCGATGGCGATGAAGCAAACGCGCTCAGGCTTGCGAAGCGGGCCTACGCGCTTCATCCGAAAACCCCCTGGGTCGTGCAGGCGCTGTTCGAGCGCGAATTGCGCGCCGGAAAATTAGAGGACGCCGAAGCAACCCTTCGCGAGGCGGTCCGCCAGCGCGTCCTTCCGGCGGCCGAGGGCAAACGCCGCCGCGCGGTGCTTTTGCTTCGGCAAAGCGCCCTTTCGAAGGCGGATGGCCAGGCGGCGGCGGCGCGGCGTTTTGCGCAGGACGCGTGGAAACTTGTTCCCGGTTTTGGCCCGGCAGCGATTTGTTATGCGCGGCATATGGCCGAGGCGGGCGACGTGCCGCGCGCCGAGAAGGCCATTGAAAAGGCGTGGAAAGAAAGCCCGCACCCGGACCTTGCCGCGGCCTATCTGGAAATAGCGGCGCCGAAGGACGCGCTGGGGCGATTGCAAAAGATCGAAAATCTGGCGCGGCTTTCGCCCCGCCACCCGGAAAGCCATCTCGCCGTTGCCGAAGCGGCCTTGAAGGCAAAAATTTGGGGCCAGGCAAGAAGCCACCTGGCGGATGCGATCGCCACGTTGCCGTCGGCGCGCGCCTTTCGCCAAATGGCGGAACTGGAAGCGGGCGAAGGAGGGGGCGAAGCGGCCATCGCGCAATGGCAGGCGCGCGCCGCCGCGGCGCCGGCGGACAATCTCTGGATCTGCGGGCATTGCGGCGCGATCGCCGCGGCATGGGCGCCGGTCTGCGCGAATTGCGACACGTTTGACGGCTTTCAATGGCGTTCGCCAGGGCCCGGCGGCCCCGGCGCCAAGGCGGGGCCGCAGCCCCCGATTTCCGGGCGAACCCATTGGTTTTCTAGGGAAAGTAGCGAAATCCCAAACCGTTGACGGGGGCCCGGCCGAAGGCTACCTTCGCCGCACTTGCCGCGTTAGCTCAGTTGGTAGAGCACAGCATTCGTAATGCTGGGGTCGGGTGTTCGAGTCACCCACGCGGCACCATTTCGCCAAGCCTTTCCGAAAGGCCCCCGCTGCGGTAAGATATGCGTCCCTTGTATGGCGCCGGCCCTCAAGAAGGGCAGGGGCCTGTTGGGATGCTAGCTTACGATTTGGAGTGAAACGGGTATGTCAGTAGGAACGGTGAAGTGGTTTAACCCGGCCAAAGGCTTTGGTTTTATCCAGCCGGAGGACGGTTCGGGCGATGTGTTCGTGCATATTTCAGCTGTGCAACGCGCCGGTTTGAATACGTTAAACGAAGGGCAGCGGGTTGAGTACGAACTTGCCCCCGGCAAGAATGGCCGGTCGGCAGCCGAGAATTTGGTTGTCAGCGAGTAGTCTGAAAAAACCCAACCAGCACCACAGAGATTTCTGACGGCCGGCGTCGTTTCTTGCTTCGTGGCATCCGCAAAGCCGGCAGCGCCCCACCCCTGGGTTGCGGGCGGCGACAGCGGCTTTGCATCTTTTCCATCGGCGGCTTTTCCATCGATCCGGCGCCCGCTTCGGGGATGGCGGGTGCCGGCGGTCTTGACAGGGGGGTGGCGCGTCCCTATCTTCCGCAATTGAGAATGATTTTCAATCGCTACTTGGTGATATCTAAAAAGTATGCAGATTTATCAAAGGCTTACAATTTTACTCCTGGCGATGTTGGGGGGGTTTTTCCTTGCCGGCGGATTGGCGCTGGCGGAGGAGGACGTCTATGTCGTGACAATCCAGGACCACCGCTTCCATCCGGCCGAGGTGGAAATCCCGGCGGGCAAGCGGGTGAAGTTGCTCGTGAAAAATCTCGACGCCACCCCGGAGGAGTTCGAAAGCCACGATTTTAACCGCGAGAAAATCATTCTCGGCGGGCGCGAGGCCACCATCAAGGTTGGCCCGCTGGATCCGGGCATCTACGATTTTTTTGGTGAGTTCCATCCCGATACGGCGCAGGGCCGCCTCATCGTTAAATAGTGGCCTTCCTTTCTATGTTTTCTATGTTCGGAGCGTGTCATGCTGGCCAGTGCCTTAATTCTTTTTCGCGAAGTTTTTGAAGCGGCTCTGATCGTCGGCATTGTTATGGCGGCGACGAAAGGGGTTACGTCGCGCGGACGCTGGGTTCTGTTCGGCATTGGCGGCGGCCTTTTGGGGGCGGCGATGGTTGCCTTTTTCGCCCAGGGCATCAGCGAAGCCGCCGAAGGCATGGGCCAGGAATATTTCAACGCTGGCGTCCTTTTTCTCGCCGTTCTCATGCTGGGCTGGCATAACATTTGGATGAGCCGCCACGGCCGCGAAATCGCCCAGCAGATGAATGCGGTCGGCGAGGCGGTTAGCCTTGGCGCGCGTCCGCTTTATGCCCTTGCCATCGTTGTCGGCCTGGCGACCCTTCGGGAAGGGGCCGAGGTTGTCCTCTTTCTCTATGGCATCGCGCTTAGCGGCGCGGCGGCGACGGAGATGCTGCTGGGCAGTCTGCTGGGGCTTGCCGGCGGCGTGGCCATCGGCGCCGCCCTTTATTTCGGTTTGCTGCGCATTCCGACGAAACATCTTTTTACGGTTACGGGCGGGATGATCTTGCTGCTGGCGGCGGGGATCGCTTCCCAGGGCGCTCATTATCTTGTTCAGGCAGGCGTGTTGCCGACCCTCGGCCAGGCAATTTGGGACAGCTCGCACCTGATTTCCGAGCGCAGCATGCTGGGGCAGCTCCTGCATACGCTGATTGGATACAGCGAGCGCCCGGACGGCATTCAGCTGGTCTTCTACGTGGCGGTGCTGGTGGGCATGGGCGGGCTGATGTGGCTTTATTCCGGTGGTGCGTCGGCTCCAAGGAAGGAAGGCCACGTTCGTAAACTTGCGGCGCTTTTGGCGGCTGCCGGCATGATGTGGTGGTTGTCCTCCAGCGCCCTTCTGGCCGCGGAGCCGCTATGTTGGGTTTCCTACGAGGACTTCGAAGAGCACGTGCCCCATGTCGACCTTCGGCAATGCCCCGAAGGCCGCATTGAAAACGGCTTTTGCCGTCTTGCCGTCGATGGGGACAAGGTGCACGTTTATTACTTTTCTTTCGAAGGAAATATCTGCCTTTACGATCAGCGCAGCTATTCCCTGGCACGCTTTCTGAAACGTTTCGGGCCGTCCTATTCGATCGACTAAGCGTCGGCGAAGATTGCGCTTGTTTCTTTAAACTGTGCCAGCAAGGCGGTCCCGTCTGCGCGCGGCAGAACGGAAAGCGCGGTCGAAAGCGCATCGGCCATTGTCGCATTGGCTGCTTGCACGGTGACACTTCGGTGGTGGTTGGCGCTTCGTCCGGTGAAGGGGTCCAGCAGATGGTGGTGCCGGCCATTTGGCTCGAACAGCAATCCATAGCTGCCCGAAGTGGCAACGGCGCCCTTTTGCAGGGCGAGGGTTCGCATGGCTTGCCAGGGGCGGTCCGGATCGGCGATGCCGATGGTCCAGGGCGAGCCGTCGGGCCGCGCCGCAGTGGCCCGAAATTCGCCCAGCTCGACAAGGACGTGCGTCAAGCCATGGGCCTTTAACCGCACGGCGATCCGATCCGTAATATAGCCTTGGGCGATCCCGTTCAGGGTCAGGGCCATGCCTTTTTTCCCAAAACGCACCGCGTTTGTTGCGACGTGAAGGGCGTCCATATCCGCCAGGTCTCTGGCATGGGCAATGTCGGAAGGCGCGGGCCCAGAGGGGTCCGCATGCGCTTGCGCGAAGTGGCGCGCATAAAGCGCCCATAACGGTTGAACGCCGATGTTAAACGCGCCGCCCGTCTGACGGTGCCATTGCTTGGCAAGGTTCAGCAATCGGACAAAATCGCCGGAGGGCGAACGCAGGCAGCCCGTCCGGTTCAGCCGGCCAAGCTCGGAGTTGGGCCGGTAGAGGCTGAACAGGGATTCAAGGCGTTCGATTTCCCCAACGCAATCAGCAATCAGCTTGCGTGCCTCGCCGGCATGGGGGTGGTAAAGCTGGATGGAGCTTTCCGCGCCAAGGGCCATGCCCTGCCAGCGATGTGGCGTGGCCCCGGCGCTTTCCCATTTGCCGAGCGCGGACCCGGGAAGCATGGCCACGCCAATGGCGCCGGCGACGATCCGCAAGCTCTGCCGGCGGCTGCAAGGGGCGTGCAAGGTTGCGCTTTCCATCCGTATCATGTCCTGCGCCGTGCAAAGCTCATATAGAGACCCGTGCCGACAAGAACCAAAAGCAGCAAGGCCACACCATCCATCACATAGTGGCCCCAGCCTCCAAAAAGACGCCCGCTGTGCAGATCGAAAAGCACGCGTTCCAGACTCAACGCTTTTCCGTTTTCCGCCTTCTCGACCATTTTATGGATGGGGGCCGGCGCGGCCGCGCTTCGCGACCATGTGGCCGCCGCGCGGGATGGTTTCCATTCCAAAAGGTCCGTATCCGAAACAAAGACTCCACCCGGCGCTTCGATGGCGACCAGGCCGCTCTTCGTTACGCCAAGCCGCTTGATGGGACTCGGAGCAAGGCTTGCACTTCCGCGTTCAATCAATGCGCCTTCCGGCGTAAACAGGAAAATCTCGTTCCTGGTTGCGACCACCAGCACGCCATTTGCTTCGGCAATGCCGACCGGGTTTTCGTTTGTCGGGGCGATCGGTTTGCCATCCAGATAGAGACTCGCCCCCGTGCCGGTGAGCCAGCGGCCGTCCGCGGCTGGAAAATTGACGCTTTCGAGAGAGGGTTCGATCCCGTACCAACCGAGCAGCCATTCGCTGTCCAAATATTTTTGGTCCAACTTCAGCGTTTCGGCGTGGTTAAGCGCGACGCCGCTTGTGGCGAGGATTAAAAAGAAAACCGCCGCCAGGATGCCGGAGACGCGGTGCCACTTATAGGCGGGGCGCTGACGGATTTCTCTGACAATTCGTTTAATCATGCGCTTCCATCGCTTCGTTGTGCAGATAGAGGGCGAGCCTTGCCAAGCGTTTCAATGCCCGCACGGAAAGTGTCGCGCCTGAGATGCCATCGATTTGGCGGCCGAGGGTGCGGTCGCTTTTCAGCGTTGCCCCTTCAAATTGCTTTGTAAAGAACGGGTGGCGCACCTCCTGACCGCGGTTTTCCCGGTAGATAAGAACGCGAATGCGCTGAATGCCGTTGTCATCGATAAGGATGCCGGTGGTGATCGGATGCTCCTTTCCGATCTCTTCCAGGATCCAGGCGGTTTGGTTGCCGAGGCGCCAATAACGCTGGCGTAAAACGTCCGGATTGCGGCCGAGGATCTGGTGGGCCGCCTCCTTGCGGCGCTTCGTGATCCAAAGGGTTTTGGTTTGGGGCGTCTCGCCGGCAAACGCCTCTTCCAGAAAGCGCTCGGGCGTTTGATAGACGGTCGCGGCCGCTGCCGGGCGCGTAAATTGGTTCACACCGGCGAAGGTAAGCGCGCAGAGGAGCAGGGCCATGCCTGCCAGGCGGCAGGCATGGCCTGGATCGCGCTGCGTCAGAATTGGAAGCCAACCCCCAAATTGAGGCGGTCGTCCCCGGTTTCGCCCATGGGCGCGTCCTGAATCTGAACGTCCGCCTTTAGGACGACGTCTTCGTGGGGCCAATAGTTGATGCCAAAGTCGATTTGTTGAAATTGCGTGTCTCCGCTCAATCCGGCGTTGTTGTCCCACTGGTTAAAGCGCGCGAACAGGCCCATTTCGCCGATGCCGGTCCGGAATCGGTAGGAGGGCTCTATATACCAGCCATCCTGCACGTCCCTGCCAAGCGCTTCCGGTGCCGCGCCATCGAGGTCCCAGCGCGCATACAAAGCACGCAATCCCCACGGCCCACGGCGAATATCCGTATGCAGCTCGACAAGCGTCGCGGCAACATCCAATGCGCCCTGGGTCAGGTCGCTTTGGTACTGCCCTGTAACACCGAACGCCACACCGGGCAAGGCGGTCCAGTTCAGGTGGCCGGTATAGGCGCCGTCATCCGCGGACGCATTGGATACCTTTTTCCGCCCGCTGCGAATTTTGAAGGCGCTGCCGCCGGTGATCGGCGTTTCCAGGCCGGAATGGGCCAGAATATCGTAACGGACATTTTCCGAAAGCTCCCCGCTCACGCCCGCGCCCGCTTCCCACCAGGTCGTCGGGATAATGTTGGTTTCGACCGGGTTGCGTTCGACACCAAAGAACGTTGGCGGCTCATGGGTGATGTTGAGAAGGCCGACCGGCAGCAACTGAAGGCCAAGATTCGCGCGGTGATTTTCCGTTAGATCGATTTGGATATATGCCTGCTCCAACTCGACCTCGCCGTTTTTCCCTTCGCCGGCAAGGGAATGCTCCAGCTCAAGCTCCGTAAAAAGGCGAACGCGGTCGGAAAAAGCATGGTTGAAAAACAGGACAAAGCGATGGAAATCCACCTCGTCCTTGTCGCCGGCATTGTAGTGCAATTCGCCGTAGCCGCCGAGACTCGTCTGCTGCCACCAGCCGGGCTCCGTGCTGCCGGCCCCCCGAACCTGCTCGACCATGGCGCCGGTCGCCTCGATCCGCTCTTCCGTCGCCACGATCTTTTTTTCAGTCGTTTCGACCTTTTTTGTCGTGTCATCCAGGCGGTGGGTTGCGTCGTCAAGACGCTTGGTCAGGGTCTGGATCTGTTCTTGCTGGGTCAGGATGGTTTGCCACATCTCCTCCCGGCTCGGCGGCTCCTGGGCCACCGCTGCCAGGGGCGGCAAAAACACCGCGCAGCCGAACGCCAGGGCGGGCAGGGATGGGAAAGGGCGGCGAAGGGAGGCAGACATAATTAAAAGTCTCCTATATTCAATTGGTTAAACGAGAAATCCCGCGGGAAAAGAGGCGGCGAAGCGAATGCAATTGATATTCATTCTCATATTCGGGGCCGCCATGCAAGATGAAAGTAATAATCATTCTCAATATTTTGGCTGAGGATTCCGCGCCTTCTGGCGTTTACGCAAGCCAGTCGGGAATCGGTTCTCTCTCGATGATCGATTGAACCGTCGGACGCGGACGGACAATGGCAAAGCGTGCGCCCTTGACCAAAACCTCCGGCACAAGGGGGCGGGTGTTGTATTCCGATGCCATCACCGCGCCATAGGCGCCCGCCGATCGCAGCACAAGCAAATCGCCCGCCGCGATCGGCGGCAAGGGATGCTCGCTTGCAAAGACGTCGCCGCTTTCGCAAACCGGCCCAACGATTTCAACGGGCTTTGCATGGTTGCCGTCGCCGGGTTCGTTGACGGGCTCTACCCGGTGGAAGGCGTCATAAAGCGCGGGGCGAAGCAAATCGTTCATGGCTGCGTCCACGATGACGAAGCGCCGCTCCGAACTTTCCTTCACGTAGAGCACCCGCGTCACCAAAATGCCGGCATTGCCGGCGATTAGCCGGCCCGGCTCAAAGATCAGCTTGCAATCAAGCGCCGCTGTCGCCTGTTGGACCATCGCCGCATAATCGGCTGGTTCCGGCGGGGTTTCGTCGCCATAGGGAATGCCAAGCCCGCCGCCAAGATCCAGCCGCTCGATCCCATGGCCGTCTTCCCGCAGCCGTGTCACCAGCTCGGCCACCCGCTGAAACGCGGCACGGAAGGGGCCAAGTTCAAGAAGCTGCGATCCGATATGGACGGCAATGCCGGTGGCGTCGATGCCCGGAAGGGCCGCGGCCAGGGCATAGGCATTCTCGACGCGCTGCCATTCGATGCCGAATTTGTCCTCGCGCCTTCCGGTGGCGATCTTGTCATGGGTTCCGGCCTCGACGTCCGGGTTTACCCGAAGCGCCACCGATGCGCGCACGCCCCGCTCCACGGCAAGGGCGTTCAAGGCCTCAAGCTCGGGTTCGGATTCGACGTTGAATTGCAAAATCTTCGCGTCCAGCGCCGCGGCCATTTCGTCGCGGGTCTTGCCGACGCCGGAAAAGACGATGCGTTCCCCTGGAATGCCGGCGGCCAGCGCCCGGCGAAGTTCGCCGCCGGAAACGATGTCGGCGCCGGCGCCAAGCTGCGCCAGGGTGCGCAGCACGGCCTGGTTCGAGTTTGCCTTTACGGCATAGCAAATCGTCGCGTCCTGGCCGGCAAAGGCATCGGCGAAGGCGCGGTAATGGCGAACCAGCGTCGCCGTCGCATAGCAATAAAAGGGCGTGCCGACTGCCTCGGCAATCTCGGGCAGCGGGACTTCCTCAGCGGACAGCACCCCATCGCGATAGAGAAAATGGTTCATTGCGGATATTGCCTTGGATATTTGCTTTCCTTGCCGGGGGGCGGTTCAAGCGGCCCTTTCTTGCCGCAGGCCGAAAGCGTTACGGCAAGGCCAAGGGCAAGCAGCAGCAAAAGCGCAATCCGCCTCATAAGAAACGCGCCCTGGCTTTTTCCGCCGCTTCCCGCACATTTGCAGGCGCCGTGCCGCCAAGGCTTACCCGGCTGGCGACGGAGCGTTCAATGCCAAGCACGTCGAAAACGGCTTCCGTGATACCGGGTTCGATGCCCTGCATCTCCTTTAGGGAAAGAGATTCAAGGTCCATGCCCTGCTTCTCCGCAAGCTTGACGATTTCTCCGGTGATCCGGTGTGCGTCGCGGAAAGAGCGTCCCAGCACCCGCACCAGCCAATCGGCAAGGTCGGTCGCCGTCGTATAGCCGCTGTCCATCGCCGCCCGCATCCGCTCCGCGTTTATTTCAAGATCGCGAACCATGCCGGTCATGGCGGCAAGGCACAAAAGCAGGGTGTCGGCGGTGTCAAACACCGGCTCCTTATCTTCCTGCATGTCCTTGCTATAGGTAAGTGGCAGGCCCTTCATGACGACAAGAAGCGCCGACAACGCCCCCAGCGCCCGGCCGGCCTTGCCGCGGACAAGCTCGGCGGCATCCGGATTTCGTTTTTGCGGCATGATCGAGCTTCCGGTCGAGAAAGCGTCGGAAAGCCGCACGAAACCAAGGGGCGTGCTTGACCACAAGACAATTTCCTCGGCCAGCCGCGAAAGATGCGTCATTGCCACCGCGGACGCGGCCAGAAACTCCAGCGCGAAATCCCGGTCGCTTACGGCATCCATCGAGTTTGCCATCGGCCGGTCGAATCCAAGGGTCGCCGCCGTCATTTCCCGGTCGATCGGAAAGGACGTTCCCGCCAGCGCGGCCGCGCCAAGGGGGCTTTCGTTAAGGCGTGCCCGGCAATCGTCAAGCCGCCCCCGGTCGCGGCCAAACATCTCGACATAAGCCAAAAGGTGATGGCCGAAGGATACGGGCTGGGCCGCTTGCAAATGGGTGAAACCCGGAAGTAGCGTATCCGCCTGTTCTTCCGCGCGGTCGATCAAGGCCGCCTGCAATTCCCGAAGCGCCAGTCCGCTTGCGTCGATGGCCTCCCGCACCCAAAGCCGGAAGTCCGTCGCGACCTGGTCGTTCCGCGACCGCGCCGTATGAAGCCTTCCGGCAGCCTCCCCAATCAATGCCCGAAGCCTCGCTTCGATATTCATGTGAATATCTTCAAGCGCCGTCTCGAACGTGAATTCGCCCGCTTCGATTTCCATTTCGATGCGTTCCAGGCCCTTCAGGATTTCCTCGCCATCCTTGCGATCCAAAATTCCCGTTGCAACGAGCATGGCGCAATGCGCCTTCGATCCAGCGATGTCCTGCGCATAAAGGCGCTTGTCAAAGTCGATGGAAGCGTTAATGGTTTCAAGCACGGCATCCGGGCCCGCGTCGAACCGGCCGCTTCGGATGGTTTGGTTGCCGCTTTTGGCGGATGGAGTTTTTGTTTTCATGTCACAATTCAAGCTTTGCAATGCCTAGCAATTGGCATCGGGCCCTCTTATGGGGGGCGTTTGCCCTCCTTGCGGGTTTGGCGGCGTGGTGGTGGTGGGATGGCCGCGTATCCCCGGAACGCCCCGTGCCAACGGCCCTGCACTTTACGCCGCTTTCCAAGCCCCTGCCAGTACCCGATGTCCCCTTTTACGACGCGAACGAATCCGAACGGCGTTTTGAGGAATGGCGCGGCAAAGGGATCGTCCTGAATTTCTGGGCCACCTGGTGCGGGCCTTGCGTTCGCGAAATGCCGGCTCTGGATCGCTTGGCGGCCGAGGTTGCCAAGGAAGGCATCGTCGTGCTTCCGCTTTCCGAAGATCGCAAGGGCCTTGCGGTCGTCAAGCCCTTCTATGCGCGGTTGGGGCTAACGCATCTGGAGATCTATCTCGATCCGAAAAACAAAGTCGGGGCCGCGTTTGGCCTGGAGTCCCTGCCGGTTACCGTTTTTATCGATCGCGAGGGAAACCTGGTCGGCAGCCTCAGCGGCCAGGCCGAATGGGATAGCCCGGAGGCCTTGGCGCTCGTGCGCAGCTATCTCGGGGAGCCGGAAGCCCGTTAGCGGGTGGGTACCGGCGTTTCGCCGGAATAGTCATAGAACCCGCGCTTGGTCTTTCGCCCAAGCCATCCGGCTTCGACATATTTCACCAATAGCGGGCAGGGGCGGTATTTCGTGTCCGCGAGCCCTTCGTTCAACACCTGCATGATGGAAAGGCAAACGTCCAGGCCGATGAAATCGGCAAGCTCAAGCGGCCCCATCCGGTGGTTGGCGCCCAATCGCAGGGCCCGGTCAATTTCTTCGACCGTGCCGACACCTTCATAAAGGGTATAGATCGCCTCGTTGATCATCGGAACGAGAATGCGGTTCACGATAAAGGCGGGAAAATCCTCGGCAACGGAAACGGTCTTTCCAATGCCTTCGGATAAATCGCGAATCGCGTGAAAGGTTTCATCGTTTGTCGCAATGCCGCGAATCAATTCGATCAGGTCCATCACCGGCACGGGGTTCATAAAATGCATGCCCATAAACTTTTCGGGCCGATCCGTAGCCGAGGCAAGCTTGGTTACCGAAATTGAAGACGTATTCGTTGCGACGATGGCATCCGCACTCAGATTTGGGACAAGCTCTTTTAGGATTTCCGTTTTGATAGCCTCGTTCTCGGTGGCGGCTTCGATCACGAGGTCGGAGGTTTTGAAGTCGGCATAATCCGTCGTATATGAAATCCGGTTGATCGCCGCATCCCGGTCTTCTGCGGTTATTTTTTCTCGCTGGACCTGACGGTCCATGTTTTTTTGGATCGCCTTCTTCGATTTAGCCAATTGTTCTTCGCTCACATCTTTGAGCGTCACGTCATATCCGGCAAGCGACAAGACATGGGCAATGCCGCTGCCCATTTGCCCTGCACCGATAACGCCAACTTTTTTGATCATAAAATGGAACCTTCCAACGCGATTTCGGTCTGGTTATAGCACGTTATCGAGTTCTTCGGCCAACGCTGGCAAGGCCTTGAACAAATCCTCGACAAGGCCGTAATCCGCAACTTGGAAAATCGGCGCTTCTTCGTCCTTGTTGATGGCGACAATCACCTTGCTGTCTTTCATGCCCGCCAGATGTTGAATCGCGCCGGAGATGCCGACGGCGATATAAAGCTCGGGCGCGACGATCTTGCCGGTTTGGCCGACTTGGTAATCATTGGGGACGAAGCCGGCATCGACGGCCGCACGGGACGCGCCAATGGCGGCGCCCAGGCGATCGGCGATTGCCTCCAGCAGCTTGAAATTTTCACCGCTTTGCATGCCGCGTCCGCCGGAAACGATGATCTTGGCGCTGGTAAGCTCCGGGCGTTCCGACTGGCTCAATTCCTGTCCGATAAAACTTGCAAGGTCGCTTGGCGAGGCCGCCTCGACGCTTTCAACGGTGGCCGATCCGCCTTCCTCGTCGACCGCGCGGAAGGCGGTGGTCCGCACCGTCAGGACTTTGATTTTGTCCGAAGATTGCACCGTGGCAATGGCGTTGCCGGCATAGATGGGGCGCAGGAACGTGTCTTCCGAAACGATTTTTATGGCGTCGGAAATTTGCGCGACGTCCAGCAATGCGGCAACCCGCGGCATCAGGTTTTTCCCGAATGTCGTCGAGGGGGCCAGCAGATGGCTGTACGCGTCGGCCAGCTTTACGACAATTGGGGCAAGGTTTTCGGGAAGCGCGTGGTTGTAATGCTCGGCGTTGGCGGTCAAGACTTTTGCAACGCCTTCGGTTTTGGCGGCGGCATCCGCGTCGCCAGCCCCTGCAAACAAAAGATGCACATCCGCATCCAGTTCGCGCGCGGCGGCAATGGTATGCCGGGTTGCGGGCAAAAGGCCGGTTTCGTCATGTTCGGCAATGACCAGAACGCTCATCCCAGAACCCCGGCTTCGTTTTTTAGCTTCGCCACCAATTCGGCAATGCTTTCAACCTTTACGCCCGCCTCGCGCTTTGAGGGCTCCTCGACCTTCAGCACTTTTAGCCGCGGGCGAACGTCAATGTCGAGGTCTGCCACCTTGAGAACTTCCAGCGGCTTTTGCTTCGCCTTCATGATGTTTGGAAGCGAGGCGTAGCGCGGTTCGTTCAGGCGAAGGTCTGTCGTAATCACCGCCGGGAGCTTCAAGGACAAGGTCTGGAGCCCGCCATCGATCTCCCGCACGACTTCCGCTTTTCCGTCGGCAAGGGTTAGCTTCGAAGCGAAGGTGCCTTGCCCCCAACCCAGAAGGGCCGCAAGCATTTGCCCGGTCTGGTTGCTGTCGTCGTCGATGGCCTGTTTGCCGGTAAGGACGAGATCAACGCCTTCCTTCTCGGCGAGAGCCTTTAGAATTTTTGCGACGCCAAGGGGCTCCACATTTGCTTCCGTCTCGACAAGGATGGCCCGATCCGCCCCCATGGCAAGGGCAGTGCGCAGCGTTTCTTGGCATTTTGCTTCCCCGATCGAAACCACGATGGCTTCGTCGAGGGTGCCGCTTTCCTTCAAACGGATGGCTTCCTCGACGGCGATCTCGTCGAAGGGGTTCATGGACATCTTTACATTCGCGGTCTCGACGCCCGTGTTGTCTGCCTTCACGCGAGCCCGGACGTTGTAATCGATGACCCGTTTAACGGCGATCAGTGCTTTCATCGGCGATCAGCAACATTGAAAAAGCCAGTTGGCCGGCTGGAAAATCTATGGAAATCGGCTTAGGCCGATACGACCCCGCCGGGGTTTTCGCAGCGCACAGTAAGGGGGTGCGGAAGAGGTGTCAATTCCAGGGAGGGGCCTTTGAAGGGCAGGGGAAAGGACGTCAGCGATTGGCTCCGGGACGCCAGAGAACGTCTCTCTTGCCATCCTCGTTCAGATGGCGGGCGAGGACGAAAAGAAGGTCGGAGAGACGGTTTGCGTAGTGAATGGCCAAAGGGTTGACGGCCTCTCTTTCGGCCAGTTCTGTCATCTCCCGTTCGGCCCGGCGGACGACGGTGCGGGCAAGGTGAAGGTGGGCGGCAGCGGGCGTACCCCCAGGCAGAACAAAAGAATCGAGCGAGGCAAGCGCGGCATTGATTGCGTCGATTTCCTCTTCCAGGCGCGCAGTCTGGGGGGCGACGATGCGAAGGGCCTCCGTTTTGCCCGCGTCGGGCGTGGCAAGGTCGGCGCCAAGATCGAAGAGATCGTCCTGAATACGGCGCAGGATCGCGTCTGCTGTGCCTTCCGTGTGGAGGCGCGCAATGCCGATAATCGCATTCGCTTCATCGATCGTTCCATAGGCGGCAACCCGTAAATCGTGCTTCGGGACGCGCTTGCCGCCTCCAAGGGAGGTTTCCCCCTTATCGCCGCCGCGGGTGTAGATCTTTGTAAGTTTCACCATGGCACTTCCACATTTCAATCAGTCTTGTAGCGTAAGGAAAAGCATTAGCATGAAAAGAGCAATGGTAATGCCTTGCGAGACGACACGGCAACGCATCAGCGTATTGGCATGTTTTGCATTGAATTCGCCGCCACGAAGCATGGAGACGATGCCGGTTGCCAAAATGGCAAGGGTTACGAACAGCGCGATGCCAACAAGGTAAGGCAGGATTTCGGTCAGTGTCGCCATGAAGGAAGCTTAGCCCGCAAAGCAGAGAAGACCCAGCAAAAAGAGGCGCAGCTCAAGGCTTACGCGGGTTCTACCGGGAAAAATTCGGCGATCGTTGCGGGCGTTTTCAGAGCGTCTTTTTCCAGGGCGCCAAGTTTCGGCTGCTCGCCAATATCCACGGCGCATACCCACCGCTTGCCCGAAGGATGCTTTACCGCCACCGTGTAGCGCGCCGTCTTTGTCTTAGGATTCGGATAGCCCGTCTTCGCGTCGATCTTCGCCATAAACGCCTTCGCATCCGCCTCGCTCGAAAATTCCAGAAACCCTGTCATGCCAATGTGACTCCGTATTTGGAGGCGAGATAATTCATGGTCTGGTTGAATTCCGCATCCGTGATAGCGCGCCCGGAATAGACCAGGGCTTCTGCAACCCTCGCCCCGGTGGCCCTATTTATATCAAATGGGCCCGAGGCAGCGCCGGGAGGCGTCGTCATGCCGTTCGCTGCCGTGGCATAAGCCGTCAAGCTATTCATATACGCCTTCACGGAAGCTCCATCATGACGCAGCGCCGTAATATAGGTTGTGTTGTTTGCTAAAGTCGTCCCCCAAGTAAGTTTAACGGTGGCGGGGGCGCTGGTGCGATACACCATATCGAAGTTCGAACTGGCCGCAACGAACGGCCCCCAGTGGGTTGATCCGCCGGTAACGCCACAGGCAATTCGATCATTTACCCCGACCGTGCCGGTGCGGAAGACGACGATGATCGCCTTTTGCGTTGCTTCAACGATGTTCGTATCCGCGAAAGCCGCGCTGCATTGAATGACGTCATCCACGGCATCGGCTTCGATGGAGGGAAGGCCATTTATCCCCGAGGTATTATAGGCTGGCTGCAGCGTTGCCGTTGCTTGTGTCGCGTGATTGCCGAGCCCGGAAAGATCGTCCCATTGGCTGATCTTGCCGCTGTTTAGCGTAAATGGGGATTGATTGGCGGCAAGCCATAAGCGCAAGCCCGAAATGCTACGCGGCGAAAACCCCGCTTTGGGATTGAGCAATGTGCCAGCTTGGCCAAACATTACTCCAGCTCCGAAATATAAAGGGTCACATCCGTACTCGCGCGGATCGCCGCAAGATGCGTGTCACGGCCCGCCTTCCCATGGCCGAGAGAAAGATAGAGATAGGTGCCACCGGGCAAATAATGGTCCGTCGCCGTCGCTGCGACGGTGGCACCGCCGCTGCGTAAAAAGCACGGCCCCGTCGCATAAATTGCCACCATGCGGGTGTCGGCGTCGAAGGCGGTGGCATTTCGGGCGCTCGTTGCCGTCACGCTGATGCTGTGGGCGTTGTTCGCTTTAAGGCGAAGGGCTTGGATCGGCGCGTTGTCGTCGTCACGGGGGAGAAGCGTCGTCATGGGGGGCTCCTGGATTGGCAAAAAGGGAATGCGGCAAAAAAAACGCCCGCCGGCTTCGCCGCGGGCGCACATCTTCCAAAGGTATTTAGGACTTTATTCCCTTTTTGGCGGGGCTGTCAAGCCCCGCGAGGATGGTGTCAATTGCGCTTTGCCAGCAAACCCCGGGCGATCACCTGGGCCTGAATTTCCCCAGCGCCCTCGAAAATGTTGAGAATTCTGGCATCGCAAAGGACCCGGCTGATCGGATATTCCTCGGCATAGCCATTGCCGCCGTGAATCTGCAGGGCGTTATCGGCCGTTCCCCAGGCGACGCGCGCCGCCAACAGCTTTGCCATGCCTGCTTCAACGTCGCAGCGCCGGTCGGCGTCCTTCTCGCGGGCGGCAAAGTAGCTGAGCTGCCGGGCCAGCATGATCTCCGCTGCCATCGAGGCAATTTTTCCGGCGACCCTTGGAAATTCGTAAATGGGTCGGGCAAACTGCACGCGGTCGAGCGCGTAGCGCAGGCCAAGCTCCATGGCGTTTTGTGCCACGCCGATCGCCCGCGCCGCCGTTTGCACACGCGCACTTTCGAAGGTGGCCATCAATTGTTTGAACCCTTCGCCTTCTTTTTCGCCAAGCAGGTTTTCGGCTGCGACTTCAAAATCGTCGAAGCCGATCTCGTATTCCTTCATCCCGCGATAGCCGAGCACCTTGATCTCGCCGCCGGACATTCCCTCGGCCGGGAAAGGGTCTTCATCCGTGCCGCGCGGCTTCTCCGCGAGGAACATGCTCAACCCCTTGTAGCCTTTTTCGTCTGGATCGGTTCGGGCAAGCAGGGTCATCAGATCAGCCCGCGCCGCATGGGTGATCCAGGTCTTGTTGCCGGTGACGCGGTAGCTTGCGGCCCCATCCGCGCGCGTGGCGCGCGTTCGTAAACTCGCCAGGTCCGAACCCACATTCGGTTCCGTAAAGACGGCGGTGGGCAGAATTTCGCCGCTCGAGATAGCGGGCAGGTAGCGTTCTTTTTGGGCAATCGTGCCGTGGTTGCGGATAAGTTCGCCGGCAATCTCGGATCGCGTGCCAAGCGAGCCAATGCCGATATAAGCGCGGCTCAACTCTTCCGTCACAACGCACATGGCGATCTTGCTTAACCCAAGGCCGCCGAACTCTTCCGGAATCGTAAGGCCAAAGACGCCCAACTCGCTCATCTGCCGAAGAATGTCGAGGGGGATCAGCTCGTCCTTGAGATGCCATTCATGGGCGTGGGGAATGATTTGTTCGTCTGCGAAACGCTGAAACTGTTCGCGGATCATCTCCAGCGTCTCGTCGCCAAGGCCAAGCTCGCCAAAATTTCTGGTCTCGAGGCTATCTTTCAAAAGCGCGGCCAGCCCCATGCGGGCGGCGTCGCCGCGGCCGCGAAACGCAAGCTCTTGGACCGCCGCGTCGGTGACGAAAGCCGTCAGGACGGCTGCATCTATGCCAAGATCGCTGGGACGGACGATTTCAACTTGGCTCATCGGAATGCCGCCAGCCATTTGCGCGAGATATTCCGCAAAGGCAATTTCCAGGATCAGCCGTTCTTTTTCGCCGAAGCTTCCCGCTTCTTCCAGACGTTCGGCCCAGGCGAGAAGCTGCCGCAGGCCCTCGGCATAGGTTGCAAACCAGGCAAAGCCATGCACGGCAAATTGATGCTGGTCGACCGCTGCGCCGCTTACCCGGCCGTCCTTGACGACCAAAGAGGCGGCCGCCTCTCTTGCATTTTCCACAAACCGGTCTGCCGCGGCAAGGGCCGCGCCGGCGCATTCCAAAAGGTTGGACGGGGCGGCGGTCTTGCCGGGGGAAGGGTTAGCCATGATCAGATCCAATGTTCTCCTTCGCAGAAAAGCATGCTCGCTGCGAGGGCCTCTGTTGCAACCGAAGAAAGCGGCCGGGCGAAGTCAAACCGCCGTTTAGGCTTCCACGACGTCTTCGAACGTACGCAACCCCGGACGTTTTGCCTGAACCAGGACGGCCATATTGCCGGGCTTGTGCTGGTTTTTCCACATTTTGGTGTGGGCACGGGAAATGTCGTCCCAGGCAAAAACCTCGGACATGCAGGGGTCGATGCGCCGTTCGATCACCAGCCGGTTTGCCTGGCTGGCCTGTTTCAGATGCGCAAAATGGCTTCCCTGTATGCGTTTTTGACGCATCCACACGAAACGCGCATCGAAGGTCAAATTGAAGCCGGTTGTGCCCGCGCAGAAAACGACCATGCCGCCCCGCTTCACGATAAAGCAGGAAACGGGGAAGGTTTGTTCGCCGGGATGCTCGAAGACGAAATCGACGTCCACGCCTTTGCCCGTAATGTCCCAGATGGCGCGTCCAAACTGGCGGCATTTTTTTATGTAGGCGCCATAGGGTTCTGCGTCATCGACGTCCGGAAGCGGGCCCCAACAGTCGAAATCTTTTCGATTGATGACACCTTTGGCGCCAAGAGATTTTACAAAATCGATCTTGTCGTTTTCGGAAACGACGCCGATGGCGTTGGCGCCTGTTGTCGCAATCAACTGAATGGCCATGGACCCAAGGCCACCGGAAGCGCCCCAAACCAAAACGTTGTGACCAGGGCGCAGAATATGCGGGCGATGGCCAAACAGCATGCGATAGGCCGTCGCCAGGGTCAGCGTATAACAACCGCTCTCTTCCCAGGTCAGATGCTTTGGCCGCGGCATCAATTGCCGCGCCTGCACCCGTGCGAATTGCGCAAAAGAACCGTCCGGCGTTTCGTAGCCCCAGATTCGCTGGGACGCAGAAAGCATCGGGTCGCCGCCATTGCATTCCTCGTCGTCGCCGTCATCCTGGTTGCAATGGATCACGACTTCGTCGCCAACCTTCCAATTCGTTACCTTGCTGCCGACGGCCCAGACGATGCCGGACGCATCCGAACCGGCGACGTGAAAATCTGCTTTGTGGATATCGAAAGGCGATACGGGCTTGCCAAGCGCTGCCCAGATGCCATTGAAATTAACGCCGGCGGCCATGACCTGAACCAGCACTTCGTGGGAATCAATTTCCGGCGTCGGCAAGACTTCGACTTGCATGGCTTTTTCCGGCTCGCCGTGGCGCTCGCGCCGAATGGCCCAGCCATACATGTTCTTCGGAACGTGGCCGAGAGGCGGAATGTCGCCAATCTCATAGAGGTCTTTTTTCGCCGCGTTGGCGTTTAACTCGATCACCTTCGCCGATTCGGTCATCGTCGCTTTTTCTCCATCCTGCGGGCGGGTGGGCCCATTTTCTCAAGCAAGTACATCTAGCCCCGCCGGGAATTTTTTGCAATGCAAAATATATTAGTTTATTTCATAAGTTAGATAGTTTATGGAATAATAAGTCTTATTTATGATTTTCCCTGAAAGATTAACAATGATTTTGTGACAAAACTACAAAACCCTTAGCATCTGCAACCATGAAAAAAACAGAAGAAAAATCACCAAAGCAAGGGGCGGAAGCGGCCGCGGGGCCGGATCGGGACAAACCTTGGCTGTTTCGGACCTATTCCGGCCATAGTTCAGCGGCGGCCTCAAACGCGCTTTACCGGACCAATCTTGCCCGCGGCCAAACGGGCCTTTCCATCGCCTTCGATCTGCCGACGCAGACCGGCTACGATTCGGACCACGAACTTGCGCGGGGCGAGGTTGGCAAGGTCGGCGTCCCGGTCTCTCATTTGGGCGACATGGAGACCCTCTTTGAGGGCATCCCCCTGGACCGCATGAACACCTCAATGACGATCAACGCAACGGCGCCCTGGCTGTTGGCGCTTTATATCGCCGCTGCCGAGAAACAGGGAATTGCCCGCGACGCGCTCAGCGGTACCGTTCAAAACGATCTGGTTAAGGAATATCTTTCGCGCGGCACCTATATTTTTCCGCCGGGTCCAAGCATTCGGCTTACGTCGGACGTGATCAGCTATACCTACCGGCAAATCCCGAAATGGAACCCGGTCAACGTTTGCTCCTACCACTTGCAGGAGGCGGGCGCGACGCCGGTGCAGGAGCTGGCCTTTGCGCTGGCGACCGCATGTGCGGTGTTGGATGCGGTGCGCGATTCCGGCCAGGTGCCGGACGCGGATTTCCCCAAGGTCGTCGGGCGTATCAGTTTCTTCGTCAACGCGGGCATTCGCTTCGTTACCGAAATATGCAAGATGCGCGCATTCGTCGATCTCTGGGACGAAATTACGCGCGAACGTTATGGCATCGAGGATCCGAAGTTTCGGCGTTTTCGCTATGGCGTGCAGGTCAATTCGCTTGGCCTTACCGAGCAACAGCCCGAGAACAACGTCTACCGTATTCTTTTGGAAATGTTGGCGGTGGTTCTTTCAAAGGACGCGCGCGCGCGCGCCGTGCAATTGCCGGCCTGGAACGAAGCCTTGGGCTTGCCGCGGCCCTGGGATCAGCAATGGAGTTTGCGTCTCCAGCAGATCGTCGCATATGAGACGGATTTGCTGGAATATGGCGATATTTTTAACGGCTCTGCCGTCATCGACAAAAAAGTCGAGGAATTGAAAGCTGGCGCCCTCGACGAATTTCGAAAAATCGAAGAAATCGGCGGCGTGCTTGCAGGCGTTGAGGCCGGTTACATGAAGCAGCGCATGGTCGAATCGAACAACCAGCGGATTGCCGCCATCGAATCGGGCGAGCGCGCCGTTGTGGGCGTCAACCGGTATATGGAGACGGCTGAATCGCCCCTCATGGCGGGCCAGGACGGTGGCTATCTGACGCCGGACCCCAAGGCCGAAGAAGAACAAATCGCCCGCCTGAAGGCCTGGCGCGCGGCGCGCGATGAAAAGGCCGTCGCGGCCGCGCTGACGACGCTACGCCTTGCGGCGGAGCAGGGGCAAAACGTCATGGAGCCCTCGATTGCCTGTGCCCATGCCGGCGTGACGACGGGAGAGTGGGGCGGCCTGCTGCGCGAGGTTTTTGGCGAATACCGTGCGCCGACGGGGGTGCAGGGGGTCGTTGGTGTCATTCGCAAGCAAGCAGAATTTCAAGCGACGCGCGCGCGGGTGGAAGCGGTTTCAGAAAAACTCGGCCAGCGGATCAAGTTCCTGGTCGGCAAGCCCGGCCTCGACGGCCATTCAAGCGGTGCGGAACAACTGGCCCTTCGCGCGCGCGATGCCGGCATGGAGGTCCTCTACGAAGGCATTCGCCTGACGCCTGAGCAGATTGTCGTGGCGGCGGTCGAAGAGGGCGTGCACGTCATTGGCCTTTCCATTCTTTCCGGATCGCATCTGGCTTTGGTGGAAAGCGTTCTCGATCGGATGCGCAAGGAAGGAATCGCGGACATCCCGGTCGTCGTTGGCGGGATCATTCCGCCGGAAGACGCAGAGCAGTTGAAAGAGATGGGGGTTGCCCGCGTCTACACGCCGAAAGATTACGACTTCTCGGCGATCCTGGGAGACATCGCCGATCTGGTCGGCAAAGGCCTGCGCGCGGTGGCTTAAGCGCCGTCCTCGGGCGTTTCTGCAACCCAACCCGTCAAATAGACAATTTGAAACGTGGCCGGAAGGCGTCCGTCCGTCGTTTGGAAGCGGTCTTCGTAAATTTTTCCCATGCGACGAAAGGTTTCGCGCGGCGTAAAATTTTTCCGGCGGGCATGCAGGGCGTTCGTTTCGCCCATGCCCCGCAAATCGGTCAATAAATTTTGGCTGTCGGCATAGGTCACGGTAAGCGTGTCGCAATCGGCGACGGGCTCGATAAAGCCCGCGCGCTGCAGCAACTGGCCGGCGTCCCGAACTTCCGTAAAAGGCGAGATTCTTGGGCTGACGCCGTGGTTCCCTTCCGATTCCGCGACCAGAAAAGCCTGATAAAGTTCTTTCAAGCTTTCGCCGCCCAGCATGGCGCCTAAAAAAAGCCCCCCGGGTTTCAGGCTGCGGCGAATTTGAACGAGTGCGCCCGGCAAATCGTTTGTCCAATGCAGATCGAGGCAGCTAAGCACGAGATCGAAGCGCCCCTCGTCAAAGGGCAGCCGTTCTTCGTCCATGGCGAGAAAGGTGGCGCGGCCGTCTTGGGAGGCCGCGCGCGCCACCATGGCTGGCGACAGGTCGCAGGCGGCCACCCGTTCCACGCCACGCCGTTCTTGGATCCGGCGCGTCAGGTGGCCGGTATGGCAGCCAAGGTCAAGAACGTCGGCGAAAGCGCGCCGCACGTCGTCAAGCCGGTCGAGAAGCCGCTCCGAAATTTCGCGAAACAGAAAATCATGCGCGTCGAAAGTCCGGGCGGCGCGATCCCGATGCTGACGAACCAGATCGCGGTCAAAGAGGTTCATTTCGCCGGACATAACAACGTTATGGCATGCCTGCCCATTCCGAAAAAGGGAAAGCCCCTGGCGTTACAGGAAGAGGGCGTGACGGGGAACGATTGACAAGCCTTTCCCCGGCGATCAGATTTTCTTTCGATGGCCATTGTCGAACAAGGTTTCGACGTCCGCCGCTTCGGCGACCGGGTGCTCGATCTTTTCCTGCCGCCACAGTGCCTGGCCTGCCGGGCAACGATCGATCGGCAGGGCGCTCTTTGCGCGGCCTGTTGGGAAAGCGTCGATTTTCTCGCCTCGCCCTGTTGCGGCATTTGCGGGCATCCTTTCGAATTCGACCCCGGCGAGGGAGCCCTTTGTGCAACCTGCCTCGATCGCCGGCCGGCCTATGGCCGCGCCCGTGCCGTGTTGCGTTACGCGCCACCGGCGCGGGACCTTGTGCTCGGCTTCAAATATGGCGATCAAACTTACGCGGCACCGGCCTTTGGCCGCTGGCTTGCCCGCGCCGGACGGGAATTGCTTGCAGAGGCGGACGTGCTGGTGCCGGTGCCCTTGCATTGGACGCGTCTTTTCCAACGGCGTTTCAATCAGTCGATTTTGATTGCCCGCGCGCTTGCCCGCGAAAGTGGCCTTCCGATGGCCGCCGATTTGCTGATGCGTTTGCGGCGCACGCCGCCCCAGGGCCGGCTTAGCCCGGCTGCCCGCCGCCGCAATGTGCAGGGCGCCTTCGCCGTGCGTTCCGGCCGCGAGGAAAGCGTAGCGGGGCGAAAAGTGCTTTTGATCGACGATGTCATGACCACCGGGGCGACGATCGAGGCCTGCGCGGAAGCCCTGTTTGAGGCGGGCGCCGCCGGGGTCGATGCGCTTACCCTTGCCCGCGTGGTCCGGTAGCGGGGCCCAGGATGGAGATCGTTTCATGACAAAGCCTTTTGTCGTCGCCTGCGTTCAGACGAACGCCGGTCCGGAAATTGCGCCGAACCTTGCTGCCGTCTCGGCCTTTGTTCGACAGGCGAGGGGAGAGGGGGCGGATTTTATTTTGCTTCCGGAAAACGTCGCCACGATGGAATCGGGGCGAAAGGCCATTCTTGCAAAGGCCGCACCGGAGGCGGCACATCCGGCCCTTTCCCATTTCCGCGCTCTGGCGAAGGCGACAGGGGCTTGGCTGCTGGTCGGGTCGCTCACCATACGTCTGGGCGAAGCCGAAGCGGCGAACCGATCCTTTCTCCTCGATGCCGAAGGCGAAATCGTTACGCGTTATGACAAGATCCACATGTTCGATGTCGATCTGGAGAACGGCGAATCCTATAAGGAATCGAAGATTTACCGTTCCGGCGATCGGGCCGTGCTGGCAAACACGCCTTGGGGCGGGGTCGGGCTGACGATCTGCTACGATTTGCGCTTTCCCCATCTTTACCGGGCGCTTGCCAAAGCGGGGGCAAACTATCTTACGGTGCCGGCCGCCTTCACCCGCACGACGGGCAAGGCCCATTGGCACGTCTTGCTTCGCGCCCGGGCGATCGAAACCGGAGCCTATGTGTTCGCGCCCGCCCAATGCGGTGCCCACGCGGGAGACCGCCAAACCTTCGGCCATTCCTTGATCGTGGATCCTTGGGGGAAGGTGCTGGCCGATGGCGGCGCGCAAGCGGGGTTTGTGCTGGCCGAGATCGATCCCGGGGAAGTCGCCGCGGCGCGGCAAAAGATCCCGTCGCTTCAGCATGATCGGGATTTTGCGTTTGGGCAGCCGCCTTCCGCTTAATGCCAGGGATTTGGGTTCTTGACCGCAACGATGCGCTGAAGAACGGCCGGGTCTGGTTCGCCGCGTTCCGTTTGCTCATAAGCGAGGACGTAAAGCGGCCCGGCAAAGACGTGCAAAAGTTCGCCATCCTTTAGCAGGTAGTCCGGATTTTTTGGATGGCCGAAACGCGCATTGCCCTGGGCAAAGGTTTCGTAAATCAGCACGCCATTGTCCTCCAAGGCATCGATAAGGTTTTGGAACAAAGGGCGGTGCAAATAATTCGTCACGACAATCCCGGCAAAACGGCGTTCCGAAAAGGGCCAGGCTTGCCCGGTCTCAAGATCCGCCTCGATCGCCTCGATTTTGGGGTGGTCGCGAAGCGCCGCCATGCGCTCGATCTCCCGGTCGATGGCGACGACCGGATGCCCCGCTTCCAGGAAAAACCGGCTATGGCGTCCGCTTCCGCATGCCAAATCGAGAACCTCGCCGCCTTTTCGGACGCGATGTGCGTGGTGGGCGACCCAGGGGGAAGGCGCCTGCATTTTGTTTCCATGCATCATGCGGCGTGGTTTTCCGATGGCGGCTTCGTCACGACGGCAAACTTTCTCGCGTGGCGAAGGCCAAATAGTTGACGTCCATATGACGGCTTAAACGCCACGCATCCTGCAAGGGATCGTAGCGGATGCCGCTAAGGTCTTGAAGCGCGATGCCATGTGGCCGCAAATAATCCGCGACTTCGGATGGCTGTAGAAATTTTTGCCAATGGTGGGTGCCTCTTGGCAGCCATCGCAGCACATATTCGGCGCCAACGATAGCAAGGAGATAGGCTTTGATGGTTCGGTTCAGGGTCGCGACCACCATCGCGCCACCGGGTTTTACCAGCGCCGCGCAACTTTTAAGAAAGCCGGCCGGGTTGGCGACGTGCTCAACCACCTCCATGTTGAGCACGGCATCGAAGCTTTGTCCTTCTGCTTCCAGCTCTTCGGCCGTTGCAACGCGATAGTGAATGGCAAGCCCCATCCGTTCAGCGTGCTGTTGGGCAATTTCGATATTGCGTTCGCCAAAATCAATTCCGGTTACGGTGGCGCCAAGACGCGCGAGCGGTTCGCTCAAAAGCCCGCCGCCGCAGCCGATGTCAAGCACGGACAGGCCCTGAAAGGGGTGCGGCTGCAGTGGGTCGCGTCCGAAATGGCTGGCCAAATGGTCGCGGATAAAGCCCAGGCGAACGGGATTGATTTGATGAAGGGGCCGGAATTTCCCCTTTGGGTCCCACCAGGCATCCGCCATGGCTTCGAAATTGGCGACCTCCTGGGGATCGACGCTGCTTGGTTTCTCGGATTCGACGAAATGGCTCACCGATGCGTGTCCTTTGCGTTTTGCCCATTTGCGGCCCGGTTATCCCTGGGGCCCGCAGCGGGGCAGGCTTGTGCCCATGGGGGCTTAAGGGTATGAATAGCCCCCGATTTCGGTAACTTACTGGATCAGGAAGGGTCCCGAAAGGCTGGAAACCGGCCGGGATGGGCCAGATGGCGCGCGTTGTTCAAAAATTTGGCGGAACTTCCCTTGCGGATATCGAACGTATCCGCAGGGCGGCTCAGCGCGCCGTTGCCGAAGTAAAGGCGGGCAATGAGGTTGCCGTCGTCGTTTCGGCCATGGCCGGCACGACGGATCAACTGGTCGCGTGGGTGGATGAAATCGCCGGGCGGGATGATTCGGCGGAATATGACAGCGTCGTTTCCGCCGGCGAACAAATCAGCGCCGGCCTTTTTGCCCTTGCCGTTGAGAGTCTGGGCGTCCCCGCACGATCGTGGATGGGATGGCAGGTGCCGGTGGCAACGGAAGGCGGCCATGGGCGGGCAAGAATTCAAAAGATCAACGCGGCGGATGTCGTGGGCGATATGGAGAAGGGGACGATCCCGGTGCTGGCCGGCTTTCAGGGCATTGGCCCCGATCGCCGCGTGACGACCTTTGGCCGCGGTGGGTCGGACACGTCGGCCGTCGCGCTGGCATCCGCTTTGAAGGCGGACCGTTGCGACATTTTTACCGATGTCGAAGGCGTTTTTACGGCGGATCCCCGCATCGTTGCGACGGCCCGGAAGTTGGATAGAATTACCTATGAAGAAATGCTGGAACTCGCGTCCCAGGGCGCCAAGGTCCTGCAAACGCGTTCCGTCGCCCTGGCGATGAAGCATCGGGTGCGCCTCCAGGTGCTGTCCAGTTTTTTGGAGACCCCAGGGACGCTGGTCGTTGGCGAGGAGGAAATTGTGGAACAGGAAATCGTTAGCGGGATCGCCTACAGCCGGGACGAGGCGAAGATCACCCTATTAAAGGTGCCGGATCGGCCTGGCGTTGCGGCGGGCATTTTTGGCCCCTTGGCGGATGCAGAGGTTAATGTCGATATGATCGTGCAGAACGTTTCCGAGGACGGCAGCGCGACGGATTTGACCTTCACGGTGACGCGCAACGATTTCGATCGCGCCCAGGAGGTGATCGAGGAAAACAAGAAAAATTTGAATTATCAGTCGCTTATACTGGATTCGCAAGTAGCGAAGGTCTCGGTGATCGGTGTCGGCATGCGAAGCCATGCGGGCGTTGCCCAACGGATGTTCCAAACCCTTTCCGAAAAGGGGATCAACATCCAAGTCATCTCTACTTCGGAAATCAAGGTGAGTGTCTTGATTGCCGAAGAGTACACGGAGTTGGCGTTGCGCGCGCTGCACACCGCTTACGGTTTGGACGCCGCGTAAGCCGATGGGGCTGGGGCGTTCCTATCTCGATCGTTTTTGGCAGCGGGGATGTGAATTCCTTGGGGCCGAAACCGCCATTCTTGGTGGTGCCATGACCTGGCTTTCCGAGCGCAATCTCGTCGCGGCGCTTTCCAACGCGGGCGGGTTCGGTGTGCTTGCATCGGGTGCGATGACGCCCGATCAGCTGTCCGAGGAAATCGCCGCAACCTTTGCGCGGACGGATCGTGCCTTCGGCGTCAATTTGATCACGATGCATCCGCAGCTCATGGAATTGATCGATGTGTGCCTCGATCACAAGGCTTCCCACATCGTGCTTGCGGGGGGCATACCATCCGTGGCGGCGATGAAACGGATTAAAGCCGAAAAAACGAAGGTGCTTTGTTTTGCGCCGAATTTGACCCTTGGCCGAAAACTGGTGCAACGGGGTGCGGACGCGCTGGTGATCGAGGGCATGGAAGCGGGCGGGCATACCGGACCGGTGGCGACCAGCGTGTTGGCCCAGGAAATTCTTCCAAACATCCGCGAGGTGCCGGTCTTCGTCGCAGGCGGGATTGGCCGGGGGGAGGCCATGCTCTCCTATCTTGAGATGGGTGCGGCGGGTTGCCAGTTGGGAACGCGCTTCGTTTGTGCCGAGGAATCGATTGCCCATCCACGCTTCAAAGAGGCCTTTCTTAAGGCGAACGCCAGAGATGCGGTCCTGTCCGTCCAGATCGACCCCATGTTTCCGGTCATTCCGGTTCGGGCCCTGGCGAACAAGGCGACCCACCGTTTCCACGAGGTTCAGCAGGAAGTCATTGAAAAATATCGAAGAAACGAGGTCAGCCAGAAGGAGGCGCAGCTTGAAATCGAGCATTTCTGGGCAGGCGCCCTGCGCCGGGCCGTGATCGATGGGGACATCGAAAATGGGTCGGTGATGGCAGGGCAAAGTGTTGGTATGGTAACGCATGAGCAGCCGGCGCTGGAGATCATCCAGGAATTGCTTGAGCAGGCGCATCTTGCCTCGGAGGCACGCAACCAGATCTGAGCCGTAATCCCATGACGACAAAGGCCGACGAACTTGCCCCCCGCCGTTTGCTACGACGTTTGCGGGACGTCATGGCCTCGTCGGGAACAGCGCAGCAAAAACTGGACAGCGTCGTCAACCTGATCGCCGCGGACATGGTCGCCGAAGTTTGTTCGACCTATCTATGCCGCGCCGGCGAAGTTCTCGAACTTTTTGCAAGCAAAGGGCTGAAGCCCACCGCCGTCCATCATACGCGCTTGCGCCTGGGCGAAGGATTGGTCGGGCATGTTGCGGCAACGGCAAAGCCGCTGAATCTGGCGGACGCCCAAACCCACCCGGATTTTGCCTACCGCCCGGAGACCGGCGAGGAGGTATACCACTCGCTTCTCGGCGTGCCGATTCTTCACGGTGGCCGGGTGGTTGGCGTGCTCCTGGTGCAGAATCGGTCGCGGCGGCTTTATTCCGAAGTCGATCTCGAACTCCTTCAAACAATTGCCATGGTTTTGGCGGAACTTGCCGCCAGTGGCGATCTGGTGCCAAGGGATGAGTTGTTTCCCGTCGAAGGAAACGTCGTGCTGCCTTTGCGTCTTGAAGGGACGCCCTTGAATCCAGGCTTGGCGATGGGGAGTGCGGTTTTGCACCAGCCCAGAATCGAGCTCCGGGAACTGGTCGCCGAAGACCCGAAAAAAGAACGGGCGCGTTTCGAAGAAGCGCTCGACAAGTTTCACAGCACGCTGGACGAATTGCTAACCGCCGCCGACATCGTGATCGGAAGTGAGCACCGGGAGATTCTCGAAACCTATCGTATGTTTGCCCAGGACCGAGGGTGGCTGGGCCGGATCAACGAGGCGATTGGAAGCGGCCTTACGGCAGAGGCGGCCGTTCAAAAGGTACAGGAAGAGACCCGCGTCCGAATGGAATCGATCACGGACCAGGTTATTCGCGAAAAGCTTCACGATCTGGACGACCTTGCCCATCGCCTTATTCAACACCTAACGGGTCAGGAAAATACGGCCGCCACGGCCGATTTGCCGGACGATGTGGTGCTCATTGCCCGCAACATGGGGCCGGCTGAGCTGCTCGATTACGATTCGCAAAAATTGCGCGCGCTTGTCCTGGAAGAAGGGTCGCCAACGAGCCACGTCGCCGTCGTCGCGCGGACCTTGGATATTCCGGTCCTGGCAAGGGTGAAGGGGGTGCTGGAAAAAGTCGATCCGTTGGAACCGGTAATCGTCGATTGCGACAACGCCCAGCTTTTTATACGGCCAAGCGAGGACGTTCAACAAACCTTTGCCGAAAGCATGCGAGTGCTTGCCGCGCGCCAGGCGCGTTATGCCGAAACCCGGCACTTGCCGACGGTGACGGCGGATGGCGTTTCGGTTTCGCTAAACATGAACGCAGGCCTCCTCGTGGATTTGAAAGATATAGAGGCGCGTGGCGCCGATGGTATCGGCCTTTATCGGACGGAAATTCTTTTTATGGTTCGTCCTCGCTTCCCGAATGTCGAGGAACAGACCGAGCTTTATCGGAGGATCCTGGATCAGGCGGGGGATCGGCCGGTGACGTTTCGTACGCTTGATATCGGCGGCGACAAACGGCTCCCATATTTTTTAGCCGATTCGGACATAGAAGAAAATCCGGCGATGGGCTGGCGGGCGCTGCGGATCGCCCTCGATCGGCCGCAATTGCTTCGCCAGCAAGTCCGCGCCCTATTGCATGCGGCCGCCGGCCGGCGCCTGCGCGTCATGTTTCCAATGGTGGCCGAAGTTGCCGAATACATGGCCGCCCGCAAACTTTTGGAGATGGAAGTGTCGCGCGCAAGGCGGCGTGGAGAAAAACTGCCGGACAAGATCGAAATTGGCGCCATGCTGGAAGTGCCGGCCCTCTTCTGGCAATTGCCGACGCTGCTCAAGCATGTCGATTTTCTCTCCGTGGGCAGCAACGACCTTTTCCAGTTTTTCTTTGCAAGCGATCGCGGAAACCCGCGCCTTTCCGGCCGGTACGACGTGCTTTCGCCCGCTTCTTTAAGCTTTCTGCATACGCTCGTTCGCCAATGCGATGCGCGCAACGTGCCGGTGGGCCTTTGCGGCGAGATGGCAGGGCAGCCGCTTGACGCAATGGTGCTTTTGGGGCTTGGCTTTCGCATCCTTTCGATGCCGCCACCAGCGATTGGCCCGGTGAAGGCCATGGTCTTAAGCCTCCGTCTCGCGGAGCTGGCAGGCTATCTGGAAACGCTTGGCGATCTGCCGGATCATAGCCTTCGGGACAAGTTTCGCGCCTATGCCATGGACCATGAAGTCGCCATCTAAACGGCCATTTCCTTCGCCTTGACCGTCATCGGCGAACCTCCCTATGCTGGAAAACCATTTTTCGGCTGAGGGGGCGAAAGTCGGTCAGCCGAGCAACGCTTCTGGAACAGAACGGTCCCATGCAAGAGACAGACCCCAGGTCTGAAGCCGCGGCGAACGAGGCCGCCCAGCGTAGCAAGCGCTTGTTTGGCAATCAGCCGGACGGCAGCGACGGCGTTGCAAAAATCCTTCGGGAAGCGCGCGAAAAAAAGCACGAGGAAATTGCGAAAATTTCCAGCCGGCTGCGCATTCGCGCCATCTATCTGCAGGCAATTGAAGATGGGCGCTATCGGGACCTTCCGGGAGATGCGTATGCCGTTGGTTTTGTGCGCGCTTACGCAACCTATCTCGGGTTGGACGGCGACGAAACCGTGCGCCGTTTCAAGGAAGAAGCATCCGTTTCCGGAAAGCCGGCGACGCTAATTTTCCCCATTCCAGCCCGCGAGGGGCGGGCGCCGAAGGCGGTCGTCCTTTTGCTTTCGGTCTTGCTTGCGCTCGTCGTCTATGGCGTGTGGTATACCATTTCCGATCCGGCGCCGTCGGAGCCGGAATCCCAGGTTTTTGTTGAAGAAACCCAACCGGACATGCTGGAAACCGAATTGGAAGCACCGGTGGCGACCGAAGAAACGGCCGCTGCCGAAGGGACGGTGGCCATAGCAGAAGCAGCGCCCGAGGCATTGCCGCCTTCAGCCAGCGAGGCGGTGCCGGCGCCCGAGGCCGTTGCCAACGAGGTGCCATCTTCTGTCCAGGAGGAAGAAGCCTCGACTTCGATCGCATCGGAAGCCGCGGCCATGGTCGTCCTTCGGGCGCGGCGCGACACCTGGATCGAGATTCGCGATGTGGATGGGCGCTCGGTGATGGCGGGGGTTCTCTATACGAACCAGATTTATCGGCCCCCCTTGCAGGAGGGCCTGACCCTTGCCGTTGGCGATGCCCATGGGATCGATATTTTCGTCGGCGGCGAGGCGGTCCCCCCTTTGGGAGCCAGCGGTGTGATCCTTCGCAAGGTGCTCTTGGATCCGGCTCGTCTGAAGGCCGGAAGCGCGGTGCTGGATTAGCGTCCGGCTCCTTAGGGGCCTTCATTTTGCTGAATTTTTAAGCTATATAAGAAAGAGCTTGAGCTCATAGGCGGCAAGACCCCTTGGGGGTTTGGCCGGCCTTTACCCTGGAAATCGAGATCGATCGCCATGTCCGTTCGCCCTTATCGGGAAATTCAACGCCGCGCTTGCCGGCAAATTCAGGTTGGGGAAACCAAAATTGGCGGCGACGCGCCGATTACCGTTCAGTCGATGACGAATACGTTGACCACGGACGTTGCGGCAACGGTCCATCAGATTCGCGCGCTTGAAGAGGCCGGCGCCGATTTCGTTCGGGTGTCTTGCCCAGACAAGGAATCGACGGCGGGGCTTAAAAAAATCGTAGCGCAAGTGAACGTGCCGATCATTGCGGATATCCACTTTCACTACAAACGTGCGATTGAGGCGGCGGAGGCAGGCGCGTCCTGTTTGCGGATCAACCCTGGCAATATTGGTGACGCGGCGCGTGTGCGCGACGTCGTGAAGGCGGCAAAAGACAATGGCTGCGCCATGCGTATCGGCGTAAATGCAGGCAGCCTCGAGAGAGAGCTTCTCGAACGTTATGGCGAACCCTGCCCGGAGGCCATGATCGAGAGTGCGCTCAACCATGCAAAAATTCTTGAAGACAACGATTTTTTCGAATTCAAGATCAGCGCCAAGGCTTCTGACGTTTTTCTCGCCGTTGCCGCCTATCAGGGGTTGGCCGAGGCTTGCGACTACCCCTTGCATCTTGGCATTACCGAGGCGGGGGGGCTGCGAACCGGCAACATCAAATCTTCCATCGGCCTGGGCATGCTGTTGTGGTCCGGGATCGGCGATACGATCCGGGTGTCCCTCTCTGCCGATCCGGTCGAGGAGATCAAGACGGCCTACGAAATTCTTAAAGCGCTTCAGCTTCGCCGCCATGGCGTAACGGTCATTGCCTGCCCGTCCTGCGCGCGCCAGCAGTTTCAAGTCATCAAAACGGTCGAGATTTTGGAAGAGCGGCTTGCCCACATCACAACCCCGCTTACGGTTTCCGTCATCGGTTGCGTCGTAAACGGGCCGGGGGAAGCGCGGGAAACCGACATAGGATTGACGGGCGGCGGCAGCGACACCCATCTTGTCTATCTGAGTGGTGTTGCGGATCATAAGGTCAACGATTCGAACATCGTGGATCATTTGGTGGAGCTGGTTGAAAAGAAAGTCGCTGAAATCGAAGCGGAAAAGGCGACGGAATCATCCGCGGAGCAAGCCATTACCATCGCAGCCGCTTCCTAAATTCGCTGGGGGATCCCACGTGGCGTCTTTGCAGCCTGTTCGCGGCACGCATGACATTCTACCCGATGAAATTCGCCGTCACCGCCATATTGCCGCGGCTGGCCTTCGCGTCGCCGAGGGCTATGGCTATGGGGAAATGGCGACGCCAATCTTCGAGTTTTCCGAAGTTTTTTCCCGCACCCTGGGGGATTCTTCGGACATCGTCACGAAGGAGATGTACAGCTTTGAGGACCGAAGCGGCGACGCAATTACGCTGCGTCCGGAAGGAACGGCTGGCATTGTTCGCGCCCTGATTTCCGGGGGCTTAAGCCAACATCTTCCGCTCAAGGTTTTTTATCAGGGCCCCATGTTCCGATACGAGCGGCCGCAAAAAGGCCGCTTGCGGCAGTTTCATCAAATGGGGGTGGAGCTCTTAGGCGTTGCCGAACCGATTGGCGATATCGAAGTGATCGCAATGGCGGCGCAAGTGCTTTCGGAGCTTGGCATTCTTGGGGCTACGACGCTGGAATTAAATTCCATCGGCGACACCGAAAGCCGAACGGCCTATCGCAAGGCGCTGGTGGATTATCTGAGCGCCTACCGGGAGAAGCTTTCCAAGGATAGTCTGGCCCGCCTTGACCGCAACCCGTTGCGGATTCTTGATTCGAAGGATGCCGCTGATCGTAAGATTCTTGAAAAGGCGCCCCTGCTTTCGGATTATTTAAATGCGGAATCGGCCGAAATTTTTGCAGCCGTTTGCGCCGGCCTTGATCGGCTTGGCGTGGCCTACAAGCTTAATCCGCGGCTTGTCCGGGGGCTGGATTATTACTGCCATGCCGCTTTCGAATTCACCTCGGAAACGTTGGGGGCACAAGGCACGGTCCTCGCTGGCGGGCGCTACGATAGCCTGGTGGCGACGATGGGGGGACCGGATACGCCTGGGACCGGCTGGGCCGCTGGCATCGACCGGATGGCCTTGATGCTGAAAGAAATGCCGATGGAAAAACGGCCGGTGGCGGTAATTCCGGTCAGCAGTAGCATGGAGGCGGAGGCCTTGCGCCTTTCCCAGGAACTTCGGCGCGATGGCTTTGCCGTTGATCTCGGCTACCGTGGCAATTTATCGAAGCGTCTGAAACGGGCAAACAAGCTTTCCGCTGCGGCGGCAGTCCTGCTTGGCGAGGACGAAATGGCGACCGGGTCCGTAACGCTTCGGGATCTTGATACGGGCGAACAGGAAGTGATCGCCTTGAAGAATTTGCAAGCGCGCCTTTCCACTTTTCATTAGCGACGAAATGGGCGCGTCCAAAAGCGGCTTTGCTTGTTGGGCGGTATTTCCATTTTCTTATGCGAGGGGGGCCTTTCTCCCTTGCCCAGGAGTATCGAAGCGTGGGTTTTAAGGAAAATCTCGATCGGGTCATCCAACGTCACGAAGATTTGGGCGCCGACCTTGCCGGAACGGTGCGACCGGATTCGCGAGAATATGCCAAAATGTCAAAGGAATACGCCGACCTTACCTCGGTCGTCGCGGCGATCCATACGCTTCGCCAGACGCAGCAGGAACTCGAAGATTTGCTGGAGTTGCTGGAGGACAAATCCGCGGATGGGGAGATTCGCGCCCTCGCAGAGGCCGAATCGCAAGCGCTCAAACAGAAGATCCCCGATCTGGAGCAGCACCTTCGCGTGCTGCTTCTGCCAAAAGATTCGGTGGATACCAAAAACGCCATTTTAGAGGTTCGGGCCGGCACCGGCGGAGACGAGGCCGCGCTTTTTGCGGCCGATCTTTTTCGGATGTATCAGCGTTATGCCGAGCGGCGCGGGTGGAAGATGGAACTTCTCGGCGTTACCGAAACGGGGATTGGCGGCTACAAGGAGGCCGCTGTCTTAATCTCGGGCAACGACGTCTTCGCGCGGCTAAAGTTCGAATCCGGCGTGCACCGGGTGCAGCGCATTCCAGAGACGGAATCGGGTGGCCGGATTCACACCTCCGCGGCGACGGTGGCGGTGCTGCCGGAAGCAGAAGACGTGGATGTCGAGATAAACGAGCAAGAGTTGCGAATCGACGTTTTTCGGGCAAGCGGCCCCGGCGGCCAATCGGTGAATACGACGGACAGCGCCGTGCGCATCACGCATCTGCCGACGGGCATCATTGTTCAGCAACAGGACGAAAAGTCACAGCATAAGAACCGGGCGAAGGCGATGAAGGTGCTGCTCGCCCGTCTTTACGATCGCAAGCGGCAAGAGCAGGAGGCCGAACGCGCGGCGGCGCGCCGTGGGCAGGTCGGTTCGGGCGACCGGTCCGAACGAATCCGCACCTATAATTTCCCACAAGGGCGCGTAACGGACCATCGCATCGGCATGACGCTGCACAAGCTCGACAAGGTATTGGCGGGAGAGGCGTTGGACGAAGTGATCGACGCCCTGGTTGCAGAAGACCAGGCGCACCGTCTGGCGGAACTGACATGAGGCCGGCGGCCATCGCATCCGGCATTTCGGCGGGGGCGGCCGTTCGGGCCAGTGCCGATGCGCTTGCCCATGTCGGGATCGGCGAGGGGGCCGTTCTTGAAGCGCGGCTTTTGGTTGCCCATGTGCTTGGGGTTTCGAAAGAGACCCTTCTTGGGTGGCCGGAACGCGCCCTCGATGGGCCGGCGACGGCGCAGCTGGCCGATTTGCTTCGGCGCCGGTCTCGCCGCGAGCCGATGGCCCATCTCCTTGAAAAACGCGAGTTTTGGAGCCTCCCCCTGCGCGTGACCGCGGCGACCCTTGACCCGCGTCCCGACAGCGAGACGCTGATTTCGGCGGCCCTCGATTGTTTCCAGGACCGGGATGCGGCTTTGAATGTGCTGGACCTTGGTGTGGGCAGCGGCTGCCTTTTGTTGGCCTTGCTTTCCGAATTTCGCAACGCGCGCGGGCTTGGCATCGATCTCAGCGAAGCGGCGCTTGAAGTGGCAAAGGCGAACGCCGTCTCGCTTGGCATGAATGCCCGCACGCGCTTTCAATCCGGCAATTGGGGCCAGGCAATTGACGAAAAATTCGATCTCATTCTTTCCAACCCGCCTTATATTCCGGACGCGGAAATTGAGCGGCTGCAGCCGGAGATTGCCCTATATGAATCGCGGCTTGCGCTTATGGGCGGCGAGGATGGCTTGGCCTGTTATCGGAAAATGGCACCGGATCTTTTCCGCCTTCTCCAGCCTGCCGGGGTGGTCCTCTTGGAAATTGGCGATACGCAAGCCGCGGCGGTTTCCCAAATCCTTAACGGCCATGGCCTAGAGGTGATTGCGACACGGAAGGATCTGGCGGGGGCCCCCCGCTGCGTGGTGGGGCGTCGGCCGAAACGTTTATCGAATGAAATTAGCGGCGAAAAAAATCTTGGAAATGGAAGGCATCCCGACTAGGCTTAGCCCCCGAAGCCACGGGGCAATCCGTGGCGACTGGTGAGAAAGCTCGCCCTTCAACATTTATATGTTGCATTGCTGCTGCCGTCCGGTTCTCGGTGACAGCCCCGTGCGAAGTGCTGCTAATGGTTACAGCCATGAGGGTTGAATAATAAAGTGATGAAACACGAATCAGGTTCGAGAAAAGGCCGCGGCCGCGGCAATGGCGGTGGCGGACGGCGAAACGGTGGCGGAAATAGATCAAAATCGGGTGAAAGCGGTGGCTCAGGCGTCAAGGTCCGAGGCAACACCGCGCAAGTTCTGGAAAAATATCTCTCCTTAGCCAGGGATGCGGCTTCGACCAGCGATCGGGTCGCCGCCGAGAATTATTTTCAGCACGCCGAGCATTATTATCGGGTTCTGCATAGTGCGGATGAGCGTCAGGAAGCGTCGAAGCGGGCCAAGCCTGGCAATGGCAAGGCCCAGAGCCAGACAAAGGCCGAGACCGAGGCCGAACCGGCGCCCGAGGCAAGCCCCGCCACCAGCGAGGCTTAATTCCCCTTAAACTTTTCCGCGCCACGCTGCCCAGGCATCTCGGGGCAGGCGCTCCCATGGGCCCGGATTTTCGGATTTGCGCGCCTTCAACCTTGTAAAATGGCCGCCGTCGTCCATATAGAACCTGGGTGCCGCAGTGGGGCCCAAGGGTTCAACTGCCTGTTTGAGGGGGCCGAATGGACTTTGAAAAATATACGGAACGTTCGCGCGGGTTTATCCAGGCGGCGCAAAGCCTGGCACTTCGTGCCGATCACCAATTCTTAAAGCCGGAGCATCTCTTAAAGGTCCTTTTGGACGATGAGGAGGGCTTGGCCGCCTCGCTGATTTCCGCGGCCGGGGGCGATGCGGCGATTGTGCGCAAGGCGCTCGAGGAAGCCCTGGCAAAGCTTGCAAAGGTGGAGGGCAGCGGAGCTGGCCAGGTCCACCTTGCGCCAGAGACCGCACGGCTATTCGTTGCGGCCGAGCAGCTTGCCGCGAAAGCGGGCGACAGTTTTGTCACAGTGGAACGGCTGCTGCTCGCAATGGCGATGGCATCGGGCACACCGGCGATGGAAGCCCTTAAATCTGCCGGCGTTACGCCGCAAAATCTCAATGGTGCGATCGAGGCGCTCCGCAAAGGGCGCAAGGCGGATTCGGCGAGTGCCGAGGAAAGCTATGATGCGCTTAAGAAATATGCGCGCGATCTGACCGAGGCCGCGCGCGACGGCAAGCTCGACCCGGTGATTGGCCGGGACGAAGAAATTCGCCGCACAATTCAGGTGCTTTCGCGCCGGACAAAGAACAACCCGGTGTTGATTGGCGAGCCCGGCGTCGGAAAAACCGCCATTATCGAGGGCTTGGCACTCCGTATCGTGAATGGCGACGTGCCGGAAGGGTTGAAGCGCAAGCGGCTTATGTCGCTGGATCTCGGTGCTTTGGTCGCCGGGGCCAAATTTCGGGGCGAATTTGAAGAGCGGCTGAAGGCGTTGCTGGCGGAAGTCACCAGTGCGCAAGGCGAAATCATTCTTTTCATTGATGAACTGCACAACCTGGTCGGTGCCGGCCGGGCGGAAGGTTCGATGGATGCTTCGAATCTTTTGAAGCCGGCCCTTGCCCGTGGCGAGTTGCATTGCGTTGGCGCCACGACCCTCGATGAATACCGCAAACATGTCGAAAAAGACGCTGCCCTTGCGCGCCGTTTTCAGCCTGTTTTTGTCGCAGAGCCTTCCGTCGAAGACACGGTTTCCATTCTTCGCGGGCTTAAGGAGAAATACGAACTTCACCATGGGGTGCGAATCACGGACCCGGCGATCGTATCGGCGGCAACTTTTTCAAATCGCTATATCACGGACCGCTTTCTTCCCGATAAGGCAATCGATCTGATCGATGAGGCTGCTTCCAGGCTTCGCATGGAGGTGGATTCAAAGCCCGAAGAGATCGATGAGCTCGACCGGCGCATCATTCAGTTGAAGATTGAGCAATCCGCCTTGGGGAAGGAAGGGGACCCGGTTTCAAAGGACCGCTTGCAAAAGCTGGAGGGTGAGCTGCAGGAGTTGGAGGCACGCTCCCAGGAGTTGACGCTGTTGTGGCAGGCCGAGAAGGAACAAATTTCCGGGGCGCAAAAATTGAAGGAGCAACTCGACCAGGCACGCAGCGAACTTGAAATCGCGCAGAGAAATGGCGATCTCAACCGGGCTGGCGAGCTTATGTATGGGGTTATCCCGGAACTGGAACGCAAGCTGGAGAAGGACGAAACGGAAGAAACCCACCGCATGCTGAATGAAGAAGTGACCGAAGCGGACATTGCCAATGTGGTCGCAAGGTGGACGGGAATACCGCTTGAGAAAATGCTCGAAGGCGAAAAGGACAAGATGCTGCGGATGGAGGAAAGCCTCCATGGGCGCGTCGTTGGTCAGGAGGAGGCGGTCAGGGCCGTAAGCGACGCCGTTCGTCGTGCGCGCGCCGGCCTTCAGGACCCGAACCGGCCGCTGGGCTCTTTCCTCTTTCTGGGGCCGACCGGGGTCGGCAAGACGGAGCTTTCAAAGGCGCTGGCAGAATTTTTGTTCGACGACGAGAACGCGATCGCCCGGCTCGATATGTCGGAATATATGGAGAAACATTCCGTTGCCCGCATGATTGGCGCGCCTCCCGGCTATGTCGGGTACGAAGAAGGCGGCGCCCTAACGGAGGCCGTTCGCCGCCGTCCTTACCAGATTGTTCTCTTCGACGAGATCGAAAAGGCGCATCCGGATGTCTTCAACGTGCTGCTTCAAGTGTTGGACGACGGCCGATTGACGGATGGCCAGGGCCGGGTCGTCGATTTTCGCAACACGCTTATTATCCTGACCTCCAATCTTGGCGGCGAAATTCTGGCGAACCAGCCGGAGGGAGAGGACACCGATGCCGTTCGCGAGCAAATTATGGAAATCGTTCGGTCGGCCTTCCGCCCCGAATTTCTGAATCGTCTGGATGAGACGCTTCTCTTCCATCACTTGAAGCGCGAGCAAATGGCGGGGATTGTCGATATCCAGCTCCGCCGCCTTCGTAGGCGACTGGAAGATCGGAAAATGCACCTGGAGCTCAACGAGGACGCCCTGAATTGGCTGGCTGAAATGGGCTACGACCCGATCTATGGGGCGCGTCCCTTAAAGCGCGTTATTCAAAAATATCTTGAGAACCCGCTTTCGGTGCAAATTTTGGAAGGCACGCTGAAGGAAGGGGACACGCTTCGCGTTACGCGAGGAGAAGAAGGGCTTGAGATTCAAACGGCGAAGGTGAAGGCGGCCTAAAAGTTCGGCGCTATTCGTTGCTGGCCAGCTGGTTTTGCAGCGGCAGATCGGCGAGCTGCTGATCAAGTTCGCTTCGTTTTTCCTTGAACGCGGTCAGGGTCTTGCCTTTTAGCTTTAGACCGGTTGGCAGGTTGAGGCGCATCGGGTTCGTTTGCTTCCCCGCTTCATGGACTTCGTAATGCAGATGCGGTCCCGTCGAGCGGCCCGTCGATCCGACATAGCCGATGATCTGCCCTTGTTGGACGCGCTTTCCCTTTCGGACGCCATTCGCAAAGCTTTGTAAATGCGCATAAGCCGTCTTGAAGCGCGAGCCGTGGCGAATGCGGATATATTTTCCATAACCGCCATACCGATTGGCCCGCTCGATGATGCCATCGCCGGATGCAAGAACGGGCGTGCCGCGCGGCGCTGCAAAATCAACTCCGCGGTGCATGCGGGTATAACCAAGAACAGGATGACGGCGTTTGCCATAGTGCGAACTGATCCGTGCCCCGTCAACGGGCGTGCGCATCAACGCTTTGCGAACGCTTTCCCCCTTCTCATTGAAATAATCCACGATGCCTTTCTGTGGCGAAAAGCGATAAATCCGTAGGGCTTTTCCACGAATCTCCAGCTCGGCGTAAAGCACATTGCCATTGTGGACGATGTGGCCTTCCTCATCGAGGAAGCGCTCGAACACAAGCTCGAAACGATCGCCGGAGCGAATGTCCCGCTGGAAGTCGATGTCGAAACTGTAAGCGCGGATCATTTCAATCACGACGCTTGTCGGCATGTCTGCGCGATCCGCTGCCTCGAACAGACTTGTTTCAATCGTGGCGCCGGCGCGAACGAGTTCCTGAAGCACCGGCCTTTCAATTTTTTCGGAAACAAAGTTGCCAGTCGCGTTGCGGGCAACCACCAGATCCAAATCGTAGCGAAGGGCCACGCGCATGCCGTCGAACGTTTCGCTCGCCCTTACTTCCTCTTCGGCTTTTTCATGGGCTGGGACGGTTTGATAGCGAAGCGCAATTTCCGTTTCCGGTTTCAGCTTTCTGGGGTCGTAGGATTTTCGCAGCGCTTCGATCGCGAGATGGGCTTGCGAGCGGGGAACGTCGGCGCGCAAGAGGAGGTTCATCAAGGTATCGCCCTTGCGCACGCGAACGATCCGTTCCGTGAGGCGGGGTTCCGGCGGCGTTGCCTTGGTTTTGGGCAGGACGGCTTCGAGGAAAGCCGTCGGGCCAAGGGACGATAGGCCCTTGGGCGTGGCACGCCAGGTTCCCGCCGCCGGCTCCAACCCCGAAGGGCTCGCTTCCGGAAGCCGGGAATTTGCAAAGTCCGATGTGGCAAGCCACAGCATGACGGCGATGACCGCCCCTTGCACCAGCATGCGCCTCATTTAGATGGTCCTATCTCTTTTGAATCCATGATCTTCTTCTTAACTCCTGGGCCCTGACGATATGGTTAAAATCCTAGGCTGGGCTAGGGTTTGCCAGAAAAAGGGGTGGGCTGCCAAGAGAAACCGCTCCTTATTCTGTGGAGACCATCGAGAACGGATGGACAAACC
>Ga0209273_10000418_pt1 | contig 56190 bp, 43 predicted proteins | sample tdAd471_FD_187126 | JGI IMG/M metagenome (GOLD analysis project Ga0209273, IMG submission 187126) | Marine sediment microbial communities from the Atlantic coast under amendment with organic carbon and nitrate - tdAd47.1 (SPAdes)... | ecosystem: Environmental > Aquatic > Marine > Coastal >...
GATCTCGACGCGTAGTCGGTGCTGGATTAATCCCGATTCGCTGAACAGGGTAGCCAGCGATTGAGTGTGGCGTTGGTAGCGGCCGTCGAGTGGTGACAGAGCGGTGAGCGAACTTGTGGTCATGCGGAATCGGTTCCAGTCGGGAGTCAGGGTTTGGGGTAGTGCCGGTTGCAGCTTAAATGCACGCCTGCAGCGGTGATATAATTCTACCCCTTTTGCGATGGCCCGCTGCTGGTTCTATTGATGCTTCAGCGCGGAGTTGTGGCTGGTTGTCAGTCGTCTATTTCTGAATTGCCATTAGTGGTTGCAGCGCAGCAACCCCGTGTTTCTGGCCGTATCAATATGGCACCGATTTTCATGGAGATATTTCCCGATGAGTTCTAAATTTTCTTTTACTCGCCAGAGTTTGCAGTCCGGCAGCGCGGTTGATTACTACAGTCTGCCCAGTCTGGATGAGAAGGGTCTGTGCAATGTCTCCCGGCTCCCGTTGTCAATCCGCGTGCTGCTTGAATCCGTGCTGCGTAACCAGGACCACGCGGCGGTAGAAGATAGCCATATCGAAGCGCTGATGAGCTGGGGCCAGGCAGGAGGCGCGGGTGAAGTGCCGTTTATACCCGGTCGGGTGGTATTGCAGGATTTTACCGGTGTGCCCTGTGTCGTCGATCTGGCGGCTCTACGTAGTGCCATGAGCCGGGCTGGCAAGGATCCTAGCCAGATAGAACCGCTGGTGCCTGTGGATCTGGTGATCGATCATTCGGTGCAGGTTGATAAAGCGGGTAGCGCTAACGCACTGAGGGTCAATACTGACCTGGAATTTCAGCGCAATCAGGAGCGCTATGAATTTTTACGCTGGGGTCAGGGCGCCTATGACACTCTTAATATCACCCCGCCGTCAGTAGGCATCGTCCACCAGGTGAATCTGGAATATCTGGCTAAAAGCGTGCTTACAAAAGAGCAGGGTGGCACGGTGGCTTACCCCGATTCTCTGGTGGGTACCGACTCTCACACCACCATGATTAATGGCCTGGGTGTGGTTGGTTGGGGCGTTGGCGGCATTGAGGCGGAGGCCTGTATGTTAGGCCAGCCCATTTATATCCCCATGCCCGAGGTGATCGGTTTTCGATTGACCGGTAAATTGCAGGACGGTGTCACCGCCACCGATTTGACCCTGACCATCGTCCAGCAGCTTCGCAAATATGGAGTCGTCGGTAAATTTGTCGAATTCTTCGGTGCCGGGCTTGATCATCTGCCGCTGGCCGATCGCGGCACGATTGCCAATATGGGGCCGGAATACGGCGCCACCATCGGTTTTTTTCCGGTGGATCAGGAAACCCTCAATTACCTGCGTGTTACCGGTCGTAGCGAAGAGCAGATTCAGCTGGTTGAGGATTATTACCGAGCTCAGGGGATGTTTCGGACGACCGATAGTCCCGAACCGCAATTCACAGACGTGCTTGAACTCGACCTCGGTTCCGTTGAGCCAAGCATGGCGGGGCCGCGTCGGCCCCACGACCGAATCAGCCTGAAAAACATGGCGAGTCAGTTCAAGCAGAGCTTGCCGGCCCCGGTAGCCGACAAGGGTTTTGGGGTGTCAGCGGTCGATGCTTCAGTCGAAGTGAAAGGATTTGACGGCGCCACGCTTAGTCACGGCTCGGTGGTGATTGCCGCCATTACCAGTTGTACCAATACCTCTAATCCTGGCGTGATGCTGGCGGCGGGTCTGGTGGCGAAAAAGGCCGTCGAAAAAGGGCTCACCGTCGCTTCAACCGTAAAAACCAGCCTCGCTCCCGGTTCACGGGTGGTGACCGAATACCTGCATAAGGCTGACCTGCAGCGTTCCCTCGATCAGCTCGGTTTTCAGACCGTTGGTTATGGCTGCACCACCTGTATCGGAAATTCCGGTCCCCTCGACCCGGCCATCGTTGATGCCATCAATGAGCAGGAGCTGGTAGTCAGTGCCGTCCTCAGCGGTAACCGTAACTTTGAAGGCCGAGTCAGCCCGCATACCAAAGCCAACTACCTGGCCTCGCCGCCGTTAGTGGTCGCCTATGCGCTGGCCGGTAACGTCAACGTCGATTTTGATCAGGACCCGATCGGCACGGGTAGTAATGGCGAAGCGGTCTATTTTAAGGATATCTGGCCGTCTACCAGCGAAGTGGCCGAGGCGATGCAACTGGCCAATGATCCGGCGCTTTATGCCGCTGGTTACAAAGATGTCGCCACCAGTAACGCCGACTGGAATGCTATTGAAGCGGATGATTCTGCAGCCGTGTACGACTGGAAAGCTAACTCCACCTATATTCAGGAGCCGCCCTTTTTTGTTGATTTTTCTGAAATTGCCCAACCGATTACCCCCATCACCGGCGCCCGGGCCCTGCTTAAACTGGGCGATTTCGTTACCACCGATCACATTAGCCCGGCGGGGGTAATCCCAGCGGATGGGCCGGCGGCCGCCTATCTGCTTGAAAACGGCGTGAGTAAAGCGGACTGGAACAGCTTTGGTTCGCGTCGGGGCAATGACCGGGTTATGACCCGGGGCACCTTTGGCAATATTCGTCTTAAAAATGATCTGGTAGCGCCGCGAGAAGGCGGCTGGACCCGTTACCTGCCTTCCGGTGAAGAGTTGTCGGTGTACGACGCCGCGCAGAAATACATTGCCGACGGTACGCCGTTAGTGGTGCTGGCCGGGCAGATGTACGGCGCCGGTTCGTCCCGGGACTGGGCAGCCAAGGGCACCTATCTGCTGGGCGTGAAAGCGGTGGTAGCCGAAAGTTACGAGCGTATTCACCGCAGCAATTTGATCGGTATGGGCGTGCTGCCGTTACAGTATCTGCAGGGCGAAAGTGCTGAGACCCATGGTCTCACGGGTGAAGAGCAGTTCGATTTGCCGGATCTGAACGATGGCATTCGTCCGGGTGATCACATTACCCTGCGAGTCACGCCCGCTGGCGGTGAGAGTCGCGATATCAAAGTGATGGCGCGGATAGATACCCCGATTGAGGTCGATTATTATCGCCACGGCGGAATTTTGAATTACGTGCTCAGGGATTTTATGAAGGCCAGTTGATGTGAAGCCCGTCGACTGGCGATTTTGACTTGGGTATTTTTGCTCGCGTGGCAACGGATAACCCCGAAGTGTTTGATCGCCGTCGTCGGCAACATTGAAATTGTCGTCGATGAGGTAAGGGTCATTTGCAGTTTCGGTGGATTTTCCCGGAACCTGCAACGCCTGGGTGCAAGGTAAGCGGTCGTTACCACCGTCAAACTGGTCGGAGGGTGAGATAGCGCTTGCGTTACCCGTTCCGGCAAAAGGGTGGGTAAAGGCTAATGCTGTTAGCTGGTTGAGCCGACCCGGTCAATTACCGCGCCACCGATGCAGCAGTTACCCCGATAAAAAACGACTGACTGTCCCGGCGTTAAGGCACGCTGGGGCTGGTCAAACATAACTTCAAGGGTACCGTTATTGCCTACCGTGACCCGGCAGGACTCCAGCGGTTGGCGATGGCGGCAGCGCGCCAGGCATTCAAACTCACTGGTCGGCGGTTGGCCGGCAACCCAGTGGGGTTCTATGGCGGTTAGGCGATCGGCAAACAGGCGGGGGTGATCGTGCCCCTGCACCACGATGAGCTGATTGCTATCAATGAGCTTCTGGGCAACAAACCAGGGCTCTTCGCTGTGGTGGCGACTGCCACCGATACCCAGTCCCTGACGCTGGCCAATGGTGTAGTACATCAGGCCGTTATGCCGGCCCAGATGGTTACCGTCGGTATCCACAATATCACCGGGCTGGTCGGGTAGATGTTCGCCAAGAAATTCCTTGAAAGGACGCTCGCCGATAAAGCAGATACCGGTGCTATCTTTTTTGTCCGCCACCGGCAACTGGTGTTCATTGGCGATGCGACGGATTTCCGGTTTACTGAGATCGCTGAGTGGAAACAGCGCTTTAGCCAGCTGTGGCTGCCCCAGCATGTAAAGAAAGTAGGTCTGGTCCTTGTCCTGGTCGGCGGCCATGGTTAACTGATACTCACCACCCTGGTGGCTGATGCCGGCGTAGTGGCCGGTGGCCATGTAGTCACCGCCGAGCTGCTCAGCAAGCTGTAAAAATGCTTTGAACTTTATTTCCCGGTTACAGAGTATGTCCGGATTCGGGGTGCGCCCAGCCAGATGTTCGTCAAGAAAATGGGTAAACACATCGCGCCAGTATTCGTTGGCAAAGTTGGCGGTTTCCAGGGGTATATCGAGCATTTCGCAGATGGCACCGGCGTCGGCCAGATCGGCCTCGGCACTGCAATACTCGTCGTCGTCATCGCCCTCCCAGTTTTTCATAAACAGGGCGGTAACCCGATAGCCCTGCTGTTGAAGTAGCAGGGCGGTTACGGCGGAGTCAACGCCGCCAGAGAGGCCAACGACTACATGGGTATCTTCAGGCGATGCAGGCCAGGAATCAGGCAACAGTGGGTTCCAGCACGTCGCTCATCAACGTCATTGGATAACGGCTACCCTTGAGGTAATCGTCGATGCAGTGGGTCACGAGTATGCTGCGTAGCTCCACAGAAGGGTCATCGAGCTGTTCGCGACTGAGCCAGCGGGTGCGCAGAATCGCGCTATCCAGTGGTTCCGGTGACACCTGCTCAATCAGTTGACCGGAAAAGCTGTAGCGCAAAAACGTCTCGCCATCGCGGGGGCTGATCCAGCGGTAGATACCCACCAGCGCTTCGGGGGTGAAGGCCCAGCCGGTCTCCTCCAGCGTTTCGCGGACGCAGGCCTCGATCAGGGTTTCGCCTTCATCGAGGTGGCCGGCCGGCTGGTTGATGACTTTTTCCCCGAGGCTGTTGAGCTCTTCCACCAGCAAATACTCGCCATTGCGCTCCGCAATGGTTGCCACCGTGACGTGGGGTTTCCAGATGTCGTCAGACATGATCGTTACGCCATTTAATTGAACAGCCCATGCTGGCGAGCTGCTGTGATGGACCGCTGCCGGTTGCTGCCACCTGCTGCATGGCCAGTAGCAGGTCCCGCCGTGCACCGGTAACGGCCGCCTTGCGACTCTCGTCAAGCCGCCCCCGGTACTGGAGTTGCAGATCGCCGTTATAGCCAAAGAAATCGGGAGTACAGACCGCTCCGTAACCCCGAGCGATTTCCTGAGATTCGTCAAACAGATAAGGAAATGGCAGCCGGTGTTGCTGGCTGAAATCGACCATTTTCTCGAAGCTGTCGTCGGGGTAGGCGTCGGTGTCGTTGGACATGATGGCTACGCAGTTAATCCCTGCCGATTGCAATGCAACACAGTCGGTGACAATGCGGTCAATCACTGCGATCACGTAGGGACAGTGGTTGCAGATAAACATCACCAAAGTGCCGTTTTCACCCCGGCACTGCTGCAGGGACCAGGACCGGCCATCCACTCCCGGCAGGGTGAAATCGACAGCAGGGGTGTCAAAGTCGCAGAGAGGAGTTTCAGTTCTGGCCATGATTGATAACGGTTTGGTGAAAAAATTTTAGCGGATAAAAGTTTCGATGCTGCTGCACAGGCCAGCGTCCGACGGTTGGGATGCAATCAGCAGTTCGCCGGTGATACCCAGTTCCTGAGCAGTTTTTCTAATCGCTGGACTCATTAATAGATAGGGTAACCTTTTTAGCGCCTCATGGTGCGGCGGGGTAGCTAGCTGAAACAGGTTGTGCAGTGCTGCCCGACTGGTCACCGTGATCAGGTCGACAACTTTTTCATCAAGCCATTGAGCTAACTGGCTGGCACCGTCGGCCGGCAGCTCCCGGCGATAGCACTCACCGTAATCAACCCGGGCTCCTCGTTGCCGCAGTGCCGTTGCCAGGTGTTCGCGGCCGCCACGGCCGCGGATGATCAGTATATGAGCGGCAAGGGGTGCCGTAAATTCTGGCAATGCCAGCAGACCTTCGCTGTCATATTGGTGCAGAGGTTGAGCGCTCACCGACACGCCCTGTTCTGTCAGTGCGGCGGCGGTGGCTGCACCGATAGCGGCGAAGCGGCAGCCGGCGATGAGTTCAGGTTCTGCGCAGATAAACGGCCAGCTCTGCTCGACCGCATTGGCGCTAATAAAAATGAGCCAGTCTGGCACTGGTCGCCTTGCCAACAAGCTGGCGAAATCTTCCAGATCAGCGGGTGGTAGCGGCGTAATCGCCAGTGTGGGCAGGGGTAATGGTCGACAGCCTAGCGCAGTTATTGCTCTGCAGAGGTTCTGGTTCTGGTTGGCCGGCCGGGTGACCAGTACACCGACCGAATGATTACTCATCAACCACCAGAAGCCGGTCGGCGCCCTGTGCCAGTAGATCCTCGGCCACTGCCAGTCCCATTTGCGTCGCGTCGGTGACGATGCCGCTACGTTGGGCGGTCAACAGGGTTTTGCCATCATTACTACCGACCAGCGCACGCAGGTGGAGTTGTCCGTCTGCCTCAAAGGCGTGGATAGCAATGGGTGTCTGGCAACTACCGCCCAGTCGCGCATTGACCGCTCGCTCCGCGGCTACCCGTTGGGCGGTGGCGGCGTGATTTAATGGCGTGAGCAGTTCAGCGGTCTGTCGGTCACCGGCACGAATCTCGATACCAATGACCCCCTGAGTTACCGCCGGCAACAGGGTTTCGATGGGCAGGCGCTGACGAATACGGTCCGTAAGCTGTAACCGGTCGAGCCCGGCACAGGCGAGGATGATGGCGTCAAAATCCCCCTGATCCAGTTTGGCGAGCCGGGTATTCACATTGCCGCGCAGTGGCTGGATGCGCAAATCCGGGCGCAATGCCAGCAGCTGACACTGGCGGCGCAGACTGGAGGTGCCCACGCGCGCACCGTCAGGCAGCTCATCAAGACTATTAAAATGGTTGCTGACGAAGGCATCCCGCGGATCCGCCGCTTCACAGACAATCGCCAGTTCGAAAGGGTCCGCGAGGGTCGCCGGTAAATCTTTCATTGAGTGGGCCGCCAGGTCGGCCTCGCCGTTGAGCATGGCCACTTCCAGTTCTTTGATGAAGAGTCCCTTACCGCCGATTTGCTGCAGCGGTCGGTCCAGTATCTGGTCGCCGCGGGTCGTCATTGGCAGGAGCTCAGCGGCAATATCAATTTGCGCAAGGGACTGCTGGACGAAGCGAGCTTGCCAGAGGGCCAGGGCGCTTTCACGGGTGGCGATGCGCAGTGAGCGGTTATTCAATGGAATGCCTTGGAGTCAGTTCGATGAATGGCAACCGCCGGGGCGGTTCGGTTAGTTCTGTTTATTGTGCGCGATAGGACGGCATGGCAGCTAGTGACTGTTATTATCTGGGGTTCCAACACCGGCAGCCGGTGTCTCCATTTTACGAACTATTCGCTATCTTGAACGCTCGTCTGTTTTCAATGCTTCTTTATCTACTGCCCCACCAGCTCCTCAGTCGTTGCTGGTGGTCGGTGGTGCGTTGTCGGTGGCGCCCGCTAAAAAACTGGCTGATTGGCTGGGTGATCAACCGATATCAGGTCGATCTCGACGAAGCAGAATCGGCTGACCCTGAAGATTATCCCAATCTAAATGCCTTTTTTGTCCGATCATTAAGATCGGGTTGTCGACCGATGACCGAAGAAAGGAATGCCCTTGTCGCGCCTGCGGATGGAGTTGTCAGTCAGTTTGGATCGATTCAGGACGGACGGCTATTGCAGGCCAAAGGGCAGGATTTTTCTGCCGAGAAGCTGCTCGGTGGCGATCCGGCGCTGGCCGCCGAATTTGATCAGGGAGAATTCTGTACCGTCTACCTTGCACCGCGTGATTATCACCGTGTGCACATGCCGATCGCCGGTCAGTTGCGGAAAATGATTCACGTCCCTGGCCGACTGTTTAGCGTGCAGGAAAAAACCGCGAGAACGGTGCCTGATCTGTATGCTCGCAATGAACGGGTAGTAACCATTTTTGATACCCCGGCGGGTCCGCTAGCGCAGGTGCTGGTGGGTGCCATTTTTGTATCGTCGATGGAGACTGTCTGGCACGGAGGGGTGAATCTGCCGGGCGAGCGGGGCGCTCTGTGGAGTGCTGAATATCCGGCGGATGGCCCGGGGGCTGTACTCCTCGACAGAGGGGCAGAAATGGGCCGTTTTAATATGGGCAGCACGGTGATAGTGCTGCTCCCCAGGGACGCATTGCAATGGAATGCCCAGTTGCAGTCCGGATCCAGCGTAAAGATGGGTGAAACCCTGGGGCAGTGGCGTGACTGGACCGGTTAAGCCGACTGACGTGGCGGCGTGGCAGCAACTAAAGACCACGGTACCGGCAAGCCAGCAGGAGACAGTCAGTGAGTTGTTAACTCAGGCGGGCGCTACGGCGATCACCCTTGAAGATCCGGGTGATGACGCGCTCTACGAGCCGCTGCCGGGGGAGATGCTCCTCTGGGAGCAGGTTACGCTGGTGGCCCTGTTCCCGGCGACCATTGACCTCACCGCCATTACTAGTCTATTGATCAACTTTGCCGAAGTGTCTGTCGAGCCACTGGCGGAACAGGAATGGAGTCGAACCTGGCTGCAGTACTGGCAACCGCGTCAGTTTGGCGGTCATCTCTGGGTGGTACCGAGCTGGGACGATGAAATTCGGGATGGGCCAAGGCTGCTGCTTGATCCGGGGCTTGCTTTTGGTACCGGCAATCATGCGACGACTGCCCTTTGCCTGGAGTGGCTGGCAGAAAATCCTCCTGCCGACCAGCAGGTTATCGATTTTGGCTGTGGCTCCGGGGTGCTGGCGGTGGCGGCCTGCTGCCTGGGCGCGACAGCCGCGCAGGCCATCGATATCGATCCTCAGGCATTGGCGGCCACCGGCAGCAACGCTGAGTTAAACGGTGTTTCCTCGCAAGTGATCACCAGTATGGCGGATGATTTTTCGCCGGGGGCCGCGCCGCAAGCCGACCTGTTGGTCGCAAACATACTGTTTCAACCCCTCACTGAGCTGGCACCGACCTTTGCGCAGCTACTAAAACCGGGAGCTGATTTGGTATTATCCGGCCTGCTAACCGCCCAGGCTGAAGCAATAGCCCAGGTCTATCAGCCCTGGTTCGAGATGGGAGTCGCGACCGAACTCGATGGCTGGATTCGAATAACAGGAGTCAGGCGCAATGAATAGCCCCGCCGCGCCCTACATTAACTGCCCCCATTGCTCGACGATTTTCGCTGCGCCTGCGTTGCTGCCGGAGCACGGCAAGGTGCGCTGTGGCGTTTGTAACGGCGTGCTGGAAGCAAAGCTCCATGAGCTGCATGAATTGCCGGATGAACCGATTGATGCCGAACTGGCACCCGTTGATGAAGCAACCAGCGAGCCTGCTGCAACCGCTGAACCGGTAGAGGCGATTGATGACGGATTTGATCTTGATGACCTGGCGCCGGGGGAAGAGGAAGGCTTCACTGAGCAAACCGTTAATCTGGACTCGGAATCCGGGGCAGGGCTAGACGACGTTTTCGCAATAGAAGCCGGCGAAGCAATCGAGGCAGACGGTGCGGATGAAGAGGCGATCGACCTGTCGTTGCCGTTTAGTGAGGCCGATAGCGGTGAGGCGGGTGGCGACATCGACCTTGCCGATCTGGCGGGTGACCCTCATGAAAACGATGAGATTAATGATCGGGTCGGAGGTGATCTGACGGGTGAACCTGATGAGGCGGTCGATCTAGCGTCCCTGATGGCGGATGAGGGTATTGAATTTGCCAGTAGCCCAATTGACGAACTCGATGATTTGGATGAGACCTGGTTTGATCCGAGCGCTGAGGACCAGGGTGATTTAGGGACCGGTGACGAGATCCCGGCACCCGGTGATCTGGCCGGATCAGGCGATACGGCGACCGAAAACCTCGACCAGGATAGCGACGGTGAGGTTGTTGATGATCTGGACACCGACTCGGTGTCCGGCGTCGATGAACCTGACGTCGCGGAGGAACCGTCCGGGTTTTCACTGCCGACTCAAGTGGACGAGTTGGAGAGTCAGGCTGCGGCTGACAATGACCTGTTTACACCCGGAATTAGTGACGACGAGCAACCGCTGACCGAAATGGCCGAGGCGGTGACCCCTCAGGACGAGCCGGAATCCGTAATGGATGCGGACGACGACGTGGTGGAAACCGCTGACGGCGACGATGATGGGGCTGAGAACCTGGAACCGCTGCCAGTCCCGGGTGAATTGGTTGACGATGCGCTTCCCGGTGAGGAAGAACAGCACGAGGAAGAACAGCACGAGGAAGAGCATAACGAGGGAGAAAACCCGGCGGAACGGGCGGAAGAAGATCAGCAGGCCGATCGGCTATTCGCTGCGGCCGGTGACGCTCCGCTTGATGAATCGTTTGATAACGATGCCGAGTCGGTTGGTGGGGAGGAGAGTGATTCGCCCGCGTCAGGTGATGAGATATTCGAGATTGATGAAGTTGCCGAGGCCGATGAGGTTATCGCAGGTGGTGACGAAGAGGCCCGGTATAGCGATGACTCCGGTGAGCCAGTGGTGGCGGAGCAACTTGAGTTTGGTGATGCCGAAATTGTTGACACCGCCGTAGTGCCGGCAGAATCCGCTGTTTTAATCGAACCGGAGGAGCCTGCACTTTCAGAGGATGATCTTAAACCGGTCCGGGTTAGCCGCTGGTGGCTGGTGGCCCATCTGGGCATGGCGCTACTGTTAGTGGTGGTAATAGCTGCGCAGGTTCTCTATCTGACCCGGGAGCCGTTGCAGGATGACGAGCGATTTCGGCCGTGGCAGGAAACCCTGTGCAACCTGGTGGGTTGCGAATTACCGGTGAGACGTGACGTCTCTAAACTCGGGGCGGTAGCGAAGGTGGTCGTATCGCACCCCCGGTATCTGGACGCATTGCGAATTGATTTAAGTTTGCAGAACCGCGCCGCGTTTGCGCAGCCGTTCCCCACCATACGGGTATTATTTCTGGATAAACGTGACCGTGAACTGGCGGGACGAGATTTTGCCCCGGAAGAGTACCTGCGAGGTCCGTTGGCCGGTAAGACTCTGCTGCAGCCGATGGTTCCAGAACAGATCGTACTGGAGATTAAAGACCCTGGCCCCAGAGCGGTTAATTACCGTTTTAGTTACCTTTGAGCGTTGATCTGACTATCGGGGGTCCGCTACCAAAAATTGGACCATACACCCTGACTGGCCGAGCCCTGCTGGCGCCAATGGCGGGTATTACCGATGCCCCGTTTCGTGATATCTGCCGGCGTTATGGTGCCGGTTATACCGTTGCCGAGATGGTTTCAGCGAAAAAGGAATTGCAGCACACCCGTAAGTCTCGTCTGCGCAGCCAGATCGGTGGTGACCCGGAGCCCAGGGCCATCCAGATTGTTGGCGCGGATGCGCAATCGTTAGCGGAGGCCGCGGTGACCAATGTTGACCGTGGCGCGCAGATTATCGATATCAACATGGGCTGCCCGGCGAAAAAAGTGTGTCGTAAGGCTGCCGGTTCAGCGCTGCTCAGGGATGAAGGACTGGTCGCAGAAATTTTGCAGGCGGTCGTGGCGGCTGTCTCGGTGCCGGTAACCTTGAAAATTCGTACGGGCTGGGATCGAGAGTTTCGCAATGCGGTTACCATTGCCCGCCTCGCGGAGGCGTCCGGGGTCGTGGCATTGACGGTACACGGTCGTAGTCGAGCCTGTGGCTTTCGGGGCTCGGTGGAGTACGACACTATTCGTCAGGTTAAGGAGAGCGTTTCAATCCCGGTATTCGCGAATGGCGATATCGTTAGCCCTGAACAGGCTGCGCGAGTGCTCGCCCTGACCGGTGCCGATGCGGTGGTGGTAGGTCGTGGTGCGCAGGGTCGGCCCTGGATTTTCGATCAGATAAATCGCTATCTGCAGGATGGCAAAATGACCGAAGCGCCACCTGTTGATGAAATTTTTCAGTTAATCCGTGATCACTTGCTGGCACTTCACCGTTATTATGGTGAGCGTCAGGGAGTGATGATAGGTCGTAAGCATTTCGGCTGGTACTGCGCGGAGTGGGGTGAAGCGGGCAGGCGAGCAAGGTCGGAATTCAATCAGTTACAAACGGCGGATGAGCAACTGGCATTGCTGGAGGTATGGGCGGTAACCAGGAGGGAGCACCGGTCAGAAAATTATCAATTTAAAATCCCGACAGGATTTATTTCCGGGGTGACGTCGCCATCAGGGGGGTGCGTGGGTGAACAGTACAGCTAATAATAATCGTCCATTGGGGGAGGCAGCGGTGGCTGTCGAGGGAGAATCGTTAAACGCCTTCTGCGCAACACCAGGGGGTAACCAACCGGTTTGCGATATGGTTGCCAGTGCGGTTGAGCGATACCTGGCAGATTTAGGGGGCGATGAGCCGACCTGCCTGTATGAACTGGTCATGCGTGAGGTGGAGCGTCCACTGTTAAAAACCGTGCTTTGTCATGCTGGCGGTAATCAGAGCAAGGCATCCAAGTACCTGGGTATTAACCGTAATACGCTGCGAAAAAAACTGGAGCAATATCAGATCGACGACTGATAAAATGTCGACCTTCGACATTAATCAAATTCAACGGGTTGTCCAGCGCTGGATGGCCCGTTTTTGTTTTTAGAACGTCCCTTAATTTAAAAATTTTACCGAGAATTATGGCCAAAATAGAACGAGCTTTACTCAGCGTTTCCAACAAACAGGGTGTTGTCGACTTTGCCCAGGGACTTGCCGACCTGGGGGTTGAGCTGCTGTCCACCGGGGGTACTGCAAAAATGCTGCGGGCAGCCGGCCTGGAGGTGATCGAAGTGGCCGATTACACCGGATTCGCGGAGATGATGGACGGTCGAGTAAAAACGCTCCATCCGAAGATTCACGGCGGCATTCTGGCCCGCCGGGACGAGCCTGGTCATCTCCAGCAGATTGCCGAACAAAATATTCCACCGATTGATCTGGTGGTCGTAAATCTCTATCCGTTTCGGGAAACCATCGCTCAGCCCGACTGCACCCTGGCCACGGCGATTGAGCAGATTGATATCGGCGGTCCAACCATGTTGCGGGCTGCGGCAAAAAACTGCCAGGGAGTCACCGTCGTCGTTGAAAGTCAGGATTATGCAACCGTGCTGCAGGAGATGCGCGATAACGATGGTTCCACCCGCGAACAGACCCGGCTGGAACTCGCGGTTCGGGCTTTTGCCCACTCAGCCGGTTACGAAGCTGCCATTGCCAGTTGGTTGCAGAGCCAGCTGGCCACCGAGGACGAACCCTTCGCAGACACCCTGCAGGTGCAGATGAGTCGTCACCAGACCATGCGTTACGGTGAAAACCCCCACCAGCGAGCGGCTTTTTATCGAGAAGTTGGCGCGGATTACGGTATTGCCGCCAGTGAGCAGCTGCAGGGCAAGGCGCTGTCGTTTAACAATGTTGCCGATGCCGACGCCGCGCTAGCGTGTGTGGCCGCGTTTAGTGAACCCGCCTGTGTCATCGTTAAACACGCGAATCCCTGCGGTGTGGCCACGGCAGAAACTCCGGGTGCCGCTTACGAGCTCGCCTACAGCACGGATTCAACGTCCGCTTTTGGTGGCATTATCGCGTTTAATCGTCCGATTGATGCCGCGCTTGCCCGGTCCATCATTGAGCGTCAGTTTCTTGAAGTGCTGCTTGTTCCCCAGATGAGTCCCGAAGTAGCCGACGTGTTTGCTGCCAAACCGAATGTGCGGGTACTGGTCGGTTCGCAGCAGTTGCCGGAAGACAGCCTGGACTGGAAACGGGTCAACGGAGGGTTGCTGGTACAGAGCAGTGATACCCTGTTGCCGACTGCCAACAAGATTAAAGTGGTGACCCGGATAGCACCCAGCGACCAGCAGCTACGGGATTTGCTGTTTGCTGGTACCGTGGCCAAGTTTGTTAAATCTAATGCGATTGTTTTTGCCAGTCAGGGTCGAACTCTGGGTATCGGTGCTGGTCAGATGAGCCGGGTCGATTCCACGCGTATTGCGGCCCTGAAAGCGGCTGATGCGGAGCTGGACATGGCCGAGGCAGTGGTCGCCAGTGACGCCTTTTTCCCGTTCCGAGATGGGATCGATCGCTGTGCAGAGGCCGGAGCACGCGCCATCATTCAGCCCGGTGGGTCAATGCGCGATGACGAGGTGATCGCTGCCGCTGACGAGCATGGTATTGCCATGGTGTTCACCGGTGCCCGTCATTTCCGTCATTAAGTCATTATCCTTATCAAGGAAGCGAACATGCACGTATTGATAGTTGGTGGTGGCGGTCGTGAACACGCGCTGGCGTGGAAGGTTGCCCAGTCTGACCGGGTTGATCGCGTTTCGGTTGCACCCGGTAATGCGGGGACGGCAACCGAGCCGGGGGTACAGAACGTTGCTATTGACGCCGAAGACATTCCAGCGCTGCTCGAATATGCGCAGCATAACGATGTTGATCTGACCATCGTCGGTCCGGAAGCGCCGCTGGTGGCTGGCATAGTCGATGATTTTTCGCAGGCCGGATTGCGCTGCTTTGGACCGACAGCCAAAGCCGCTCAGCTGGAGGGGTCAAAAGCCTTCACTAAGGATTTTTTGCAGCGCCATCAGATTCCGACAGCCGCCTATGCCACTTTTGACGATGCCGATGCTGCACGCGACTATGTGCGCCAGCAAACCGGGCCGCTGGTGGTTAAGGCCGACGGCCTGGCTGCTGGCAAAGGGGTGGTGATTGCGGCGGATCAACAGGCGGCGCTCGACGCGGTGGAGCAGATGCTCGAAGGCGGCGCTTTTGGCGCAGCAGGAAGCCGCATCGTGGTGGAAGAGTTTTTGCTGGGTGAGGAAGCCAGTTTTATTGTGATGGTCGGTCAGGGCGAGCCGGGCAATCAGATCCTCGCGCTGGCCAGCAGTCAGGACCACAAGGCCCGCGATGCCGGTGATAAGGGCCCTAATACAGGTGGTATGGGGGCTTATTCTCCGGCACCGGTGGTAAGCGCGGCGATGCACGATCGTATTATGGCCGAGGTGATTGAGCCCACCGTGGCGGGCATGGCAGCAGAAGGCGCTCCCTACACCGGCTTTCTTTACGCCGGCGTGATGATCGATGCCGACGGCGTCCCCAAGGTGCTGGAGTTTAACTGTCGTTTTGGGGATCCTGAGACTCAGCCGATCATGATGCGTCTGGAGTCAGACCTGACCGATTTGTGTGATGCGGCGATTGACGGCAAGCTGGCCGCGCAGTCAATTCAATGGAGTGGGCAGTCTGCCCTTGGCGTGGTACTGGCGGCTGGCGGCTATCCCGGTAGTTACGCCAGAAACGATCAGATCGAGGGGCTGGCCGATGCAGCGAAGGTGCCATCGGTGAAGGTATTTCATGCCGGCACCGCGTTAAATGAGGAGCAGGTGGTTACCAACGGCGGCCGGGTGCTCTGCGTGACTGCGCTGGGAGATTCGGTTGAGCAGGCCCAGCAGAAAGCTTATACGGCGGCCGAGTTGATTCGGTGGCCCGGTTGTTTTTATCGTGAAGACATTGGTTACCGTGCGGTGGCCAGAGAACAGGAGAAGTAACCCGTGGAAGAAAAATTTGTCGTGGTTTTGATGGGATCCAAATCGGATCTGTCGGTAATGGAGAAGGCATTGGCAGTGCTGGACGATTATGGTATTCGCCACGAGTGCCGGGTGTTATCCGCCCACCGTACTCCGGCTGAAACGCTCAAATTTGTAGCGGATGCTGAAGCGCGTGGTGCCGGGGTGTTTATTGCTGCCGCCGGCATGGCGGCTCACCTGGCGGGGGTGGTCGCTGCACATACGGTAAAACCGGTGATCGGTGTGCCGATTGCGTCCGGTGCCTTACAGGGGCAGGATGCACTATTGTCGACGGTTATGATGCCGCCGGGCATTCCCGTGGCGACTGTTGCCATTGATGGTTCAAAAAACGCGGCTCATTTAGCGGCTCAAATTCTGGCCGTTGGCGATGCTGAACTGGCGAGTAAAATACGGGATTTTCGGCAGCGTGAGCGCGAGCTTATTCTGAGTGTTAGCTAAGTCAGGTCGGTTCAGCGAGTTATTGTCGACACCTCTTAATTAAAGGGACACGCCTATGAATACCTCCGCCTTTAGCCTTGATGACAAATACCGCCTGGAAGCGGGTGAAGTTTATGCAACCGGGATGCAGGCGCTGGCGCGGATGACCATCGACCGGCATCGAGTCGATAGTCTGGCGGGGTTGAATACGGCGGGTTTTGTTTCGGGTTACCGGGGGTCGCCCATTGGTGTGCTTGATAAAGCCCTGTGGGAGGCCAAGCAGTTCCTCAGCGATGATCGCATTCATTTCCAGCCGGGGGTGAATGAAGACCTGGCGGCCACCGCCATACTCGGTACTCAACAGAGCGATATATTCAAAGGTAGCCGCTACGACGGTATTTTCTCGCTCTGGTACGGTAAAGGCCCGGGGGTTGATCGTAGCGGTGACGCGTTGCGCCACGGTAACTATGCCGGTGTGTCCCGCAATGGCGGTGTGCTGCTAGCGGTGGGCGATGATCCGGTTTGCCATTCTTCCACCGTACCGCAGCAGAGTGAATCGGTGCTGGCGGCCTGCAATATTCCGGTTTTTCACGCCGCCAATCTGCAGGATGTCTATGATTTTGGGCTGCTGGGTTGGGAGCTGTCCCGTTACAGCGGATTCTGGATCGCGTTGAAAATGGTGACTGACGTCGCCGAGTCGTCGCAGATTATTCGGGTAGATTCTGCGCGGTCGAAGTTTCAGTTTCCGGATGCGCCGTTACCCCACCCGGAGCAAATGCATATCCGCTGGCCAGATAAGGCGATGCAGATGGCTGAACGCATGGCCACCTATCGGATGCCAGCGTTGCAACAGGCGCAACGGGCCAACCATTTTGACTACGAGACGATTCGCAGCCCGAAACGCCGGTTTGGAATCATCGCCGCCGGCAAAAATTACACCGACGTGTGCCAGGCACTGAGTGATCTGGGGATTAGTGATCAGGTTGCGATGGATATAGGGCTAAGCGTTTACAAGGTAGGCATGCCCTGGCCGCTGGAAACTCAGGGAGTAGAGGCGTTTGCCCGGGGCATGGAACAGTTGCTGGTGGTTGAAGAGGGACGGCCGTTTCTCGAGCCTCAGGTCAAAGATGCGCTTTACGGCATGGGTCAGGGCGAGCGGCCGGAGATTCTGGGCAAACGTAATACCGCCGGAATTGAACTATCGCCAGGTTTTGGCGAATTGTCCGCCGCCGAAGTGGCGGAGTTAATTGCTGAGCAGATTAAATCGTTTCATCACACGGATCAGGTTAAGGCGCGCCTGGCGCTGATCAGGCAAAGCGAGCAGATGGTGGTGGCGAACCATAGCGAGGTGGAACGCACGCCGCACTTCTGTTCTGGCTGTCCGCACAACACCTCCACTAAAGTGCCTGAGGGTAGCATCGCGCTGGCCGGCATTGGTTGCCACTTCATGTCGCAGTGGATGGATCGTAACACCCTGACCTATACCCATATGGGTGCTGAGGGCACTACCTGGGCCGGGCTTGGGCACTTTAGCGATTTGCCGCATCTATTTACCAATATTGGTGACGGCACCTACTACCACTCGGGGCTGCTGGCCATTCGCCAGGCGGTGGCTTCCGGGGTCAATATTACTTACAAAATTCTTTATAACGATGCAGTGGCCATGACCGGCGGCCAGCCAGTTGACGGTCCCATCAGCGTACAACAGATCAGTTATCAGCTATACGGGGAGAACGTTAAGCGCATTGCCCTGGTAACTGATTCGCCGGAGAAATTTGACCTTAAAGATTTTGCCCCGGGGGTAACTCTGGACCACCGCGATGAGCTGGATCGGGTGCAACGGGAATTGCGGGAGCTGAAAGGCACCAGCGTGATTATCTATGAACAGGTCTGCGGCACTGAAAAACGGCGTCGTCGCAAGCGCGGGAAAATGGTTGACCCTGATAAAAGGGCGGTTATTAACAGCCGAGTTTGTGAAGGCTGTGGTGATTGTGGCGAAAAATCCAACTGCCTGTCGGTGCAGCCGCTGGATACGGTATTTGGGCGTAAGCGAAAAATTGATCAGTCAGCCTGCACTAAGGATTTCTCCTGTGTGAAAGGGTTCTGTCCCAGTTTCGTGACTGTGCATGGTGGCGAGTTACGTAAGCCAGAAAGCGGCGCGGAACTGACCGACGCGGCGCTACAACCACTATTTGATTCCCTGCCTGCCCCTGAGATTGTCCAGGGTAATGGTGCGTACTCCATGCTAATCAGTGGTATTGGTGGCACCGGCGTGGTGACGACCAGTTCACTGTTGGGTGTGGCAGCGCGGCTTGATGGCAAGGCCTGCCGCGTGCTTGATGACACGGGTCTGGCGCAAAAATTCGGGGCTGTTTATAGCCATCTGACGGTGGCTGATAGCGATGATCAACTGCATTCGCCGCGAATTGGCGCGGCTAATTGTGACCTGCTGATTAGTGCTGACCTGTTAACCGGTGGTGCAGATCGCGCCCTGTCGCGATTAAAACCCGGCCTCAGCAAGGCGGTGGCTAATCGCCACGAAACCGTGACCGGCGCGTTTACGCTCGACCCGGAATCGCGGGTGCCGGGAGACCAGCTGGTTAAAAGTCTGCAGAATATCTGTGTCGACGGTGGTGTGACTGTTTGTGAAGCGACCGAGCTTTCCCGGCGGCTTATTGGTGACACCATCGGCGCCAATAGCCTGCTGATGGGAGTGGCCTGCCAACAGGGCTGGTTACCGGTAAGTGTTGAGAGTATTGAACGAGCCATTGAACTCAACGGCGTCGGCGTAGCAATTAACCTGCGGGTGTTCCGTCTGGGGCGGTTGCTCGTTCATGCGCCCGACCAGATAGCTGGCCTGATTAAGGTGGGTGCGAGTGATCAGGCAGCCCTGTTAGAAGGTAAATTTGCGACCAGCAGCGAACAGAGCCTGTCGGAACTGGTTGAGCAGATGGCTGCCGAGTTGACCCGTTATCAAAACAGACGCCTGGCTAAACGTTACCGAAAACTGGTGCAACGGGTGGAGCAGGCCGAGAAAGACTCGGCTGCCGGTATGCAGGGATTGGCGCTGGCGGCTGCCCGCTACTACTACAAGCTACTGGCGATTAAAGATGAGTTTGAAGTGGCCCGTCTCTATACGGATGGCAGTTTTGCAGAGCAGCTAGCGGAAACCTTTACGGGAGATTATCAGTTGCGTTTTCATCTGGCACCGCCCCTGCTGGCCAAACGCGACAAGCAATCCGGTGAGTTACAGAAGCGAGAGTTTGGTAGCTGGATGATGCCCCTGCTTAAAGTAACCGCGGCCCTGCGCGGGTTGCGCGGAACGCCACTGGATATTTTTGGTTACACGGCGGAGCGTAAGCAGGAGCGTCAGCTGATTAAGGATTACCAGCAGCTGGTGGCGGAGGTGATTGGCGGGCTGCATCATGATAATCACCCGCTGGCGGTGGAACTGCTGTCACTACCGGAACAGATCCGTGGCTATGGCCACGTGAAAGAGGCGAATCTGGAGCAGGTAAAGGAGCGTTGGCAGCAGTTAATAGAGAGCTGGCGATTTCCCGAAGAAAAGGCCGCCGCTGCGTAATCCTGAGACTGTGGATGCTGGCGTTTCAGGCAGGGTGTTTCGGCGCTGCGCCAGGAAACCCTACTGAACGCCAGGGTCATCACCGAGTTTACCTGCGGCGCGCAGGGCCTCAACGTCTTCGGCCAGTGCGCTGAGTCTTAAAGTTGGGTTCGTCAGCTCCAGCAGCCACTGTTTTCGCGCCGGCGACAGGGGTAACGATTCTGCCAGGCGATAGCCAATCCAGCTCGCATCCTTGAGCAGATCAGGCGCTATTTCTATCTCGTGTTGTTTGATGAGGTTGGCAATGATGGTGACCAGCGGCTGGTGTTGTTCGGCGATACCGGTGGTCGGCTCTCTTTCGAGGTAAACCGCCTCGCCGGTGATTAGCTGGTCGTCACCGATAGTACTGCTAAGTACCTGCAGCCGCCGATCGCCTTCACAGGTGATCTGCAACATGCCGTTTTGATCGTCCCAGTCAATGACTTTTACCAGCGTGCCGATGGAATGAAAATCGGCGGCCTGGCCCGCCTCACGACCACTTTTGATCAGGCAGATAACAAATCCGCGATCATGTTTCAGGCAGTCGGAGATCATCCGCAGGTAACGGGGTTCAAATATTCGCAGAGGCAAAAACGCACCGGGAAACATGACCGTGTTTAGCGGGAAGACCGGGAACTTGAAATGCACGGGTTGATTCATTGTTGGGCTGCCAGGGTGTTTGCTAATAACTGATGTATGTTGCCAAAACCGCCGTTACTCATAATCAGGACCTGGTCGCCAGGCTTGAGTCGTGATTTTATGCGGTTCAGGGTTTCATCAACGTCTTTGGTCAATACCGCCGGAACCGACAGGGCAGAAATGACGGTTTTAGGGTCCCAGTGAATATCACCGCCAGCATGGAGGATGACTTCGTCGGCGCCGGCCAGTGCCGCAGCAAGGGTTTTTTCGTGGGTCCCCAGACGCATGGTGTTAGAACGCAAATCGACCACCGCCAGAATCCGCTGGTTCTGTACCCGCGAGCGGAGAGCGCCGACGGTCAGGCGAATGGCGGTTGGGTGATGTGCGAAATCGTCATACACCACCGTATCGCCATCGCGGTAACTCTCTTCCAGACGGCGTTGGGCATTAACAAAATCGGCCATTGCAGTGGCGGCCTCGGCAGGCTCGATGCCAATGCTGGCCGCCGCCGCGATCGCCGCCAATGTGTTGGCCATGTTGTGTTCGCCAAACAGAGCTGATTTCACCGTAGCGACTGTTTCACCCTGGTTAAGCACTGTAAATTCGCTGCAATCACGGTTAAGGGGGTCGGCCTGCCACTGCTGTGCTGCGCCGAAGGTCTGGACATGGCTCCAGCAGCCCATTTCCAGCACTTCTTCAAGGCGTTCATCGGCGCCGTTAACGATCACGGTGCCGCTGCCAGGTACGGTGCGTAGTAGATGATGGAACTGCTGCTGAATGGCCGGCAGATCAGTAAAAATATCGGCGTGGTCAAATTCCAGATTATTCAAAATTACCGTCGTTGGCAGGTAATGAACAAACTTGGAACGCTTGTCAAAAAAAGCCGTGTCGTACTCGTCTGCTTCAATTACAAACAGGTCGCTCTCACCCAGTTGTGCGGAGACGCCAAAGTTGCCAGGTACACCGCCGATTAGAAAACCGGGTTTACGGCCTGCAGAGTCGAGCATCCAGGCGAGCATGCTGCTGGTGCTGGTCTTGCCGTGAGTGCCGGCCACGGCAAGCACTTTGCGGGAACGGAGCACGGACTCTGTTAGCCACTGCGGGCCAGAGGTGAAGGCCAGCCGCTGGTCAAGGATTGCCTCAACCAACGGATTGCCGCGGCTCAGCGCGTTACCAATGACACATAAATCCGGTGTCGGTTCCAGTTGGTCAGGATCCCAGCCTTCGATCAAATCGATTCCGGCCTGTTCCAGCTGATCACTCATGGGTGGGTAAACGTTGGCGTCGCAGCCACTGACGGTGTGGCCAAGCTCGCGGGCAATTAAGGCCACGCCGGCCATAAAAGTGCCACAAATCCCCAGGATATGGATATGCATCGGGTTAACGTCCGTATTTGTCCTCAAAGCGGACGATGTCATCCTCGCCCAGGTAGCTCCCGCACTGTACCTCAATGAGGATCAGTATGTCGTCGCCGGTATTCTCTAATCGGTGTTTGGTCTCGACAGGGATATAGATCGACTGGCCAGCTGTGAGTGTCACGCGCTGATCGCCACAGGTGACTTCAGCGCTGCCCTGAACAACTGTCCAGTGTTCAGCGCGGTGGTGGTGTAATTGCAGTGACAGTAGCTGACCCGGATTGACCGTAATGCGTTTAACCTGGAACCCCGGTCCCTGATCAATACTGCGGTAACTGCCCCAGGGACGGAATACCTCGGCATGGGTATCAACTTCGGGCCGCTGCAACTGTTTGAGCTGGTCCACAATTAATTTAACGTTCTGACTATGCGTTTTGTTGGTAATCAGCACAGCGTCTTCGGTTTCTACCACTACCAGGTCGCTAACCCCGACCCCGGTAAGCAGGCGGCCCGTGCTGTGAAAATAAGAACCCTGGACCTGCTCAAGTAACACATCCCCGACGCAGGCATTACCCTCAGCGTCATGAGTGTCGACATCCCAAAGAGCCGCCCAGGAGCCGATGTCACTCCAGCCTGCGTCAAGGGGTATCACCGCGCCGTGGGCGGTTTTCTCCATTAACGCATAATCAATAGAATCCGCCTCGCAACCACTAAAATGCTGCTCGTCGAGGGCAATGAAATGACTGTCACGAACGGCAGAAACCACCGCCTGCCTGCAACTATCAACCATGCTCGGCGCATGCTGTTCCATTTCGGCGAGGAACTGGCTGGCGGAGAAAAGAAACATGCCGCTGTTCCAAAAATAATCGCCACTTGCCAGATAGCTTTCGGCAGTGGGCAGGTCCGGCTTTTCGACAAACTGCTGAATAGCAAAGCCGCTGGTGGAGGTTAATGAGCTGCCGCGCTGAATGTAACCATAACCGGTTTCGGGATGGGCCGGAACGACCCCAAAGGTCACCAGATGGCCGGCCGTTACCAGGTCAGTTCCCTCGGTGACAGCGCTGCAAAACTCGTCAGTATCAGTAATCAGGTGGTCTGCAGGGAGTATTAGTAGCTGGGAGTCAGGGTCGACTTCGTTGGCTACCAGCGCCGCTACCAGCGCCGCCGGTGCGGTGTTACGGCCGACCGGTTCGAGTATTAACGTGGCGTTGTCAATTCCCGCTTCCAGTAATTGCTGGGCGACAAGAAACCGGTGGTTCAGATTGCAGACTAAAACCGGAGCAGAGAGGTCTTTTAACCCCGCCAGTCGATCCAGGGTGCCGACTAGCAGACTTTGATCGTCCTGTAATGTCAGTAGCTGTTTAGGAAAAGATTCTCGTGACAAAGGCCAGAGGCGACTGCCGATACCGCCACAAAGTATCACTGGTGTAATCATCAACAATTTCCTCGGTAAATCCGTGTGGCCGGCCAGGGGTGAGGGTTGTTATTTTCCACGGCGACCGTTCAGTAGATTTACTATTTTCGCACGTTGTCGTCTTCCCGGACGGATGTACGGCTGGAAACGAACAGGATTTGTACCGCTATTTTCGCGCGTCCATAAAAAAACCCTCGCCGCTAGCGGCGAGGGTTTTTAAGGAAATACTGCTAAGGGTTAGGCGGAGCGATTTTTACGTCGGCTCAAGCCCAGGCCAATGAGTCCGGCGCCCAGCAGAGCGGCCAGGCCCGGCTCTGGAACTGGAGTGATCGATTCGATCATTACGACGAAGTCAGTGTAGTCTTCATCTCCACCACCGTAGATGTCTTCCCATGCGAGGATGTATTCACCTGGGGTGAACTCTCCAATGCCAAAGGTTGTGTCTGTAGCGCTGCCGTCTAGATCAACATCCTGGCCAAGGCCCTGGTAAGCAAACATGTGATCTACGCCGTCGGCATTCAGGTCGGTTTCACTTTTGAACAGTCCGCCGCCATTGCTTGCTGAAGAATCCAGGTAGAAGCCAAAATCGTACTTGCCTTCACTGTTAATGGTGAGATCAATCCCGGTGTCCACCAGGTCGATCTTGACTGAGCCATTCCCATCAACCTGCAAAACCGTCTGTGAGCCGGTGGTAGCCGCGCCGTCAAAAAGCTGAAAACTCAGTCCGTCCTGGTAGATACCAAAAGTATTTGAAGCGGCAAAGCCGGCTAATTCAATAATTAGAGTGGTGCTACCCAGATTGCTACCAGCAACTGCCCAGAGGCTATCGAGGTCATCGGAAAGCATATCTGTCGTGACATCAATGTCATTGGTCGCAGAGTAGTCGCCATTATCGACTGCGATATTGTCAAAAACACCCTGCAGTGCATTCAGATTGGGGGCTGCGGATGCCGTGCTAGCTAGACCAAAAGCGAGTAGGCCCGCGGTCAGTTTATTTAAACTCATTTGAATCTCCTTAAAACCTAATCAAGTTTCGGTAATCGTCACTATCTGCATGGAGCAATTGGTGCCAGGTGTCGCTTGTCAGAACCTAAAGCAAATGGCAGGCCAATTTTTTCTATAATTACTTAACTTGTTGATAAATAATGAATAATAAATATTCAAAGTGTTGTTTGGGTGTTGAGTGATTCGTTAGGTAGCGTAATTTGTAAAAAATTCTGACAGAAATTGATCCTTTGCACGGATTTACGAGTCGAAAAATTATAAGTTATTGAAAAACAATATAAAAAAATGTAAATAACCTTTTACAGTGGATGCAACACTATCGGGTAAGACGCTTAAGTAACTCAGTTGCGTTGAGTATTTCGTCAAATTTAGTCCCACTAGCGATCAGGGGTTTGAGGATTTCGGTCGCTTCTGACGACCGGTTGGTGGCAGTTAAACCGACCGCCAGGTGGTATTGAGCAGTTGGCGGGAGTGCCGTGACATCGTCGCTTAGAGCCAATAACAACTCAGTACCGCGTCGTGGGTCTTTGCCGGAGTCAATCAAAATCCAGGCTAGCGTGTCGGTGGTTTGAAGGTCGCCTGGGTTGGATTGCAGCGCTTGCTCTGCATACTTTAGTGCGTCCGGGTTCTTTAACTGGTGTAGCGCCCAGGACAGATTATTAAGGAGATCGGCATCCCTGACCCCCTGGTCTAACAGGCGGATGTAATGTTGTGAGGATCGCTGGTAATTTTTATCAAATAGATAGCGTTTTGCGAGTTGCTGGCGGAATCCACGGGCAGTCGGTTGCTCCCTTAACCATTGCTCACCAACGCCAAATGCACGATCAGGTTGCTTATTCCGGATTAAAGCGTCGATGTAAAGCAGGGTCCAAGCCGCGGTTGGCGCTATCTTCTGAGCTTTTCCAAGCTCCTCGGCTGCGCCTGACAGGTCTCCCTTTTTAGCTAGAAGATTGGATTTAAGCGCGTACCCACGGGGGTCTTCAGGGTGTTCGCTGTTATAGCGTTTAGCTATCTCGAACGCTAACTTTTCCTGCCCCATCAGGAATTCAAACGCCGCAAGCTGGCCGGCTGCGACATATTTCTGAGGTATTTCTTCGTAAGCAAGGCGAAAGCTATTCAGTGCTTCGGTCCTTTGTCCGGCTGCTATCTGCAGTCGGCCGCGTTGCAGGTAAAGAGTCCCGGTATCGCTACCCTTCTTAATGAGTTGGTCGATTATTTCTATGCCTCTATTGTGTTCGCCCAACCCGGAATGTGCCCGCGCCAGTAGTTGTTGAATGTCGCTATTGTTAGGGATGAAAGTAAGCGCTTTTTTTGCCAGTTGTCTGGCATCAGCGTAGTCTCCCGACCTCAGGTGATGACCGATCAGTATTTGCCACTGTTCCACGTTTTGAGGATCAGTCTCAACCACTCGCTGAAGCCAGTACAGAGCCTTTGAATAGCGTTGAAGGCGGTCCGCGAGCTTTGCCAGTTCAAGCAGCAATGGGGTAGCGTCAGGTTTTTTTCGTGCAAGGTCTTCGTAGAGGGTGTAGGCCTGCTCTGGCTGGTTCAGAGCCGTTAAAAGGAGTCCCAGGTTGAGGGTGGTATCGAGTGCTTCCGGGTTGATAACGAGTGCCTGTCGGAATAATTGTTCCGCCCGGTCCATTTTTCCCAGCAGTGCGGCTGTTGCCCCCGCGAGGTTCAGGTAGGTCGTGTTATCCGGCGAGTCGTTAAGGAGTGCGGTTAGTTGAATTTGAGCTTCAGCGTATTGCCTGTTCGATAGCAAGCGCTGGACAGCTGCCGTAGCACTTTCCAATCGTGCGGCGGGTGCTGCGTCGAGTCTCTGGATGAGTTCATCAAGTGCGGACTGGTCTGGTGATTCGCCAGACAGGCTGCGTTCAAGACTGCTGATGATTTGCTGAAGTGGACCATCTTTGCCGGTGTCAGCAAGCTTATTAAGTTCGGCTTCCGCTCTGTGGGGTCTGTCCAGATGCAGTAAAGTGGCAGCGAGTTTTTTTCTCGCCAGTTGATGGGACGGCTGAGTCACGAGAAAGCGCTCGAGATACATGTTGGCCTGCTCATATTTTTTCATCTCGTAGCTAGCCAGGCCCGCGAGAAGTTGTGCTGGTGCGTGGTTGGGGATGCTTGTCAGTGTCGTTACGGCGTCGGTTTCTGACTGAACAAAATCCCCCTCCTGGTAGGCGATCAAGCCGCTAAAGTAATTGGTGGCAGGGTGATTAGCGGCCGCCGACAGGAGTTCGGCAAGCACTGCTTTGGCCGCATCAAGCTGTCCTGCGGCGAGGTGGCTCTGCAGAAGTTTTAATTTAATGGTCAGGTTTTGAGCGGTAACTCGGGAATCCCCGGTGGCTTCAATGGCAGCTTGAAACTCAACCACGGCGGCTTGATAAAGCTGTCGATCCAGTAACAGCTCTCCCAGGTGGCGATGGAGTAAAGCGTTGTCCGGCGCTTCAGCTATCGCCTGTTTTGCGAACGCGATGCTGCGATCGCTGTTGCCGGTAGCCTGGTGAAATCGTGATCGGGCGTAGAGAGCTAAATAATGTTCCGGTTCCTGCGCGGGGAGGCTATTGAGTGCCGTTGCCGCTGCTTCGGTTCGGTTGAGACCAACCAGTGCGAGGGTTGAAAGTGCGGTTGCCAGAGACTTGGTTTCTGGAGTCTCCTCCCGAGAATTTATGGCCTCCAGAGCTGCGGCGTACTGTTTTTCTGCGATCAGCGACTGCACATAAAGGAGGTGGATTTGGGGATTGTTTGGATCAAGTGTTAATGCACGCTTTAGCGTGCGCGTAGCCAGTGGAAAATTTCCGAGTCGGAAATAGAGTTCCCCCAGGAGTTTCTGTGCTTCGTCATGTTCGGGATGATTCTGGATTAGCCCCTTCAGCATAACCAGCGCACCTTGCGGATCTTGTTGGTCGATATGCTCGCGAGCTGCGGCTAACGTGGCTGCTGGGGAAGAGTCGTTGCACCCTGTAGCCAGGAAGCTGAGTCCTAAAAATACGAGCGCAATAGCCTTGGATCGGTTGTTAAGCATTAGGTGACTCAGCGGTGGTTGTGAGGAGCGTAAGGGGCTTTATAAACAAATTTTCGTGGTGCAACCAGCAGTCGATGCATGGAATATAAATACCTCGGTTGTTTATAGTGGGGTAATCAAATATTTAATTCGCTTTAAAAATCACTGTTAAGTTGTTGTATCATTGGAATTTATAATCTGTCGTATTTAATGCGTGTGCTCGTTGCAACGGTCCTGTGCGGACCCCGGGGCAATGCACGCGTGACCGGGAGCAAAAAATTATGGGCCATAATTTATGGGTTAGTTTGCGCGTTTGGGGGGGGTGGCGAGCCCGAGGATTTTGGTTGATTCCACTGCTTGCCCTTCAGGTTGGCTGCAGTGGCCAGCCCCCGGTCGCTGAACAGAAATCGGATTTAGCTACTCAATACCGTATTGGCCCAGGAGATGTGCTGGATGTTTTCGTTTGGCGGAATCCTGAGTTAAGCGTTAGCGCGGTGCCAGTCCGGCCCGACGGGGGTCTCTCTATTCCGCTGGTTGAGGATGTCGCTGTCAGTGGGAAAACGCCGACTGAGTTGGCCAGCGACATAGAGGCAGAGCTGGCTACCTATATTAAAGATCCTCTGGTAACCATCACGGTCAAGGAGTTTTCTGGTGAATACGGTGATCGGGTTAGGGTGATTGGAGAGGCCGCTGCGCCGACAGCTCTACCCTACCGTAATGGCCTGCGCCTGCTCGATCTGGTGATTGCTGTCGGTGGGTTGACCGAGTTTGCTGCGGGTGACAAAGCATTTATTTTGCGCGAACAGGGTGAGCAACGCAACAGAGTACCGGTAAAACTGGATGCGCTGATTAACGGTGGAGAACTGGAGAGGGATATTGCCCTGCAACCGGGCGATGTTCTGGTTATCCCGGAAGCCTGGTTTTAAATGAATTGATGAGCATAATCCTGGCTAGGATGGTTATCCTTTCTTCTGTTAACTGTGATCTGAACTGATGCATGACTTGTTAGCGCAACTGCGGATCATTTTCTGGATGGTGCTGCATTACCGCTGGGTGGCATTGGGTACCGCAACCGTTACCGCTATTGCAGGTTGGATTGGGGTGAGTTACATGCCTGATACCTATGAGGTGTCTGCCAAGGTGTACCTGGATACTGGAAGTGTGTTGAAGCCATTGCTGAAGGGGCTCGCTGTCGAAAATACGCTTCGTGAAGAGTCAGCGGCGATGGTTCATCGCACTCTGGTAACCCGTCCTAACTTAAGCGCCCTGATTCAGGCAATCGATCTTGATCTCACTGTAGAGAACGATCTGGAGATGGAGCAGCTCATCCAGTCTATCACCCAGCGTATTGAGATCGCTGGTGGTGGTACACGGAGGAGTCAGGCTAATCTCTATAGCGTCTCTTTTAATGACCCTTCCCCGCAAGTTGCAAAAAACGTGGTTGCCGAACTGCTCAATATTTTTCTTGAAAAAACGTTGGGTATTACCCGGCAGGATTCCAGCGGGGCTGCTGTGTTTCTGGACAAACAAATCAGGGTTTACAAAGAGCGTCTGGAAGCCGCTGAGGAGGCCCTGAAAAAATTTAAACTCACTAACTCAGGAGTGATACCAAGCCAGTCAAACAGTTTTTATCAACGTCTTGAACGGGCCAACAATGAACTCGCGGCCGCGCAATTGGAGTTGATGGAAACCACCAATAAATTGGCTGGGATAGAGGCGGAATTGAATAACGTCAGTAAGACCGCCGTGGCTTCCCAAGGTGCAGGCTCCACTGCCGCTCCCCTGTCACCGTTACAAACCAGAATTAATTCCCTGCAGGAGCAGCTCGATGACCTACAACTGCGTTATACCGATCAACACCCGGATGTCATTGCCACCGGCAGAATGGTTGATCAATTGATCGAAAAACAGAAGTCAACCGATGGCACTGATGTTGAAGCGGTAGAAGCGGCACAGATGGCCGTGAATCCCGCGTATCAGCAGTTGACCGTTCTCAAGGGGGAAGCTAATGCCAATAGGGCTGCTCTCCAGGCCCGGGTTTCCGAGCTCACGCAGCGACGTGATGCATTGCAGGTAAATGTGGATACGATTCCTGAACTCGAAACCGAGTACCTAAAATTGACCAGGGATTACGGCATTACCCAGCAGACCTATGACGAATTGGTGAAGCGTCGCGAGTCAGCCCGGCTCGCCCAGCGGGCCGATGAAAGCAGCGACAAGGTGCAATTCCGGATTATAGAGCCGCCCGTACTGCCACTGTTGCCGTCGGGGCCAAACCGGTTGTTATTAGCGATCATGGTATTTGCGGCGGCACTTGCGGCGGGTGCGGGTGTAGCCTGGCTGCTAGCTCAGCTTAAGCCGGCTTTTTACACCCAGGACCAGCTGTCAGACAACTACGATTGGCCAATACTAGGCATGGTGAGCATGATTTGGAGCCCTGAACAAATTGCCAGTCGACGAAAAGAGCTAGTGCTTTTTCTGGCGCTGTTTACTTTGTTGGTAATGATGTTCGTCGCTAACATTGCACGAATTCTCCTTACTGGCGGGAATCTGTTGTCTTCATGAGTTTAATTGAAAAGGTTATCGAGAAAACCGCAAAAATTGCCGCACAGGGGCGTGTTGACCTTGGCACTGACTCGCCATCAGTAGAGCGTAAAGCAATCATTCGGCCTGCCGAGAGTGCAGCCGAAGCGGCAATGCAGCGACAAGAAGTTGCCCGACCTCCGCAGCCTGGGACAGCACAGTCGCAGTTGTTTGAGCTGGATACGCGGGCGATGGCGATTAAAGGGCTGATTCTGCCGGAAACGGGGTATACCCGTACCGCAGAAGAGTATCGACGGATCAAGCACCCACTGTTGCGTAGGGCCTTCGGTGGAGAGTCGCCTCAAAACGTAATTATGGTGACTAGTTCGGTGCCCAATGAGGGCAAGACATTCAGCGCGGTTAATCTGGCCATTAGTATTGCCATGGAGCTGGATCGCACGGCGTTATTAATCGATCTGGACATTGCCAAGAACGGTGTTAGCGATGCGCTGGGATTAGGCGACAAGCGTGGAGTGGTTGATGTTCTGATAAGCCAGGGATCAATTGGTCTGAGCGATGTGATGCTGAAAACCAGCATTCCAAAATTGTCGGTGTTGCCGGCGGGAACAAAGGATTTCAATATTTCCGAGCTCTACTCCAGCCAGACGATGGTCGAAATGATGCAGGACCTCGCTACACGGTTTTCTGACCGGGTCATTATCATTGATGCGCCACCGATGGTGTCCACATCTGAGGCCCGGGTGCTGATTGATCTGGTCGATCAGGTGGTATTTGTAGTCGAGGCCGAAAAAACATCAAAACATCTGGTAGAGGAAACCTTAGCGCAAATTGATAAAGCAAAGTTAGCCGGGGTTTTACTGAATAAGACCAACCAACGCGTGGTGGCTGACTCCTACTACGGCAGTTATGATTATGGCGGGGCTGTGGAGCAGAGTTCAGGGTGATTGGATGTGACGCACACAGGTGGGCATCGATTGTTCTCTACACTTTGCTGGGTTTTAGCCCCCTGACTTTGGCCGGCAACTGGCAGTTCTTGCCCGAGGCCAGGGGTGACCTGTCATATACGGATAATCTTTTTCTGGATTCCAACAAAGAGGTTAATGATTTCCTTCTAGAGGTGACCCCCGGGTTTCGTCTTGACGGTCACGGTAGACGGTTGCAATTGACTGCCGACTATTCGCTACAAGCCGTTCACTACCAGGATCATAGCGATTTCGATGACCAGTATCATCAGTTCAGCAGCGGTGGTATCTGGAACATTCTGGATGATAGGTTGTTCCTGGATTTTGGCGCCAGTTATGATCAGGATGACATCAGCCTTGACCAACCAGGATCGGGTGACAATCTTTTGCTGACTGGGAATCGGACGGATACAAAAATATGGAGTGTCAGTCCTTATTGGCGACAAAACCTCGGTAGTGAAGCATCTATTGAAATTCGCTACGACCACCGTCGCCTTACCGACACTGATCAAACCCGTATTAATAGCTGGACCGGCGTTCTACAGTCTTTGCCCGGTCGGGGACCTGTTGGTTGGCAATTTCAGTTAAGTGATCGGCGTCAGGATTATGAGTTTTCGCCCGCGTCCCGCTTTCGCAGGGGTAATCTGCGGTTTTCCATTCCGACATGGAAACACCAGCAGGTGATTTTGCAAGGTGGGTACGAGAACGATGAATATGCCCGGGCACCGGGTACCCAAGCCCCGGATGGTGGGACCTGGTTGGTAGGGTATAGCTGGCGCCCTGGCGTGCGTACAGCGTATGAAGTCAACTGGGGGAGTCGGTTTTTTGGCGATTCTTTCGCAGTTCATGCTTTGCATGGTGTCAGACGGTGGCGTTTCAGCCTGGATTACACCGAAGATACGAGTTCCAATGCACTTAGTCGGTTAGAAAATGATCAGTTGCAGCGGAGCGAAATATTGGCCCCGATTGAGGACCCGCTGCCTCCGGCGGATGCCTCGCAGCTAGTGGAGGCGGGAAATCAGGATGTTTTTATCCAGCGGCGACTGGTATCAGGTGTTCGTTTTGATGGTAAGAATAATCGTCTAGCGCTAACAGTTAGTCGCGATAAGCGAGAGTCTCAGGCCGTTACCGGTTCGAAAAGTCGTAATGACAAGCTGAAACTGGGCTGGGAACTTGACCTGCAGGCGAAGCTTAGCGCGATTTTTGATGCGGAATGGCAGCATCGAGTTGCTGACACTTCACGGGATTATCGCGAGTGGCGGGTATCAATAGGCCTGGAGCGAAAACTGGGAAGATCGGTCAAAGCCTTTACTCGTATTCGTCATGTTTTAAGGCAAGGGAAACCGCTAAATGGCGAGTACCGTAGCAACAGTATAAACAGTGGTTTAATGGTTAATTACTGACGATTATGTACGAAAACTATTACGGTCTTACAGCTAAACCCTTCCAGCTAACCCCTGATCCGAGGTTCTTTTTCCTCAGTAGTGGCCATAAACGGGCGATGTCTTATATGTCCTACGGGTTGAGTCAGGGAGAAGGGTTTATAGTGGTTACTGGCGATATTGGCACTGGAAAAACCACGCTAGTAAAGAGTTTGTTTAGTGATCTTGACCACGAAAAAATCATTGCTGCTCAATTGGTAACTACCCAAATTGATGAATTTGACCTGTTGCGGATGGTTTCTGCGGCTTTTGGGCTCGCCTACGTAGGGCTTGAAAAAGCCCAGCTGTTGAATCAGTTTGAGGGATTTCTGAAGGCAGCATCTGAAAATGGAAAGCGAGTCTTGCTGGTAGTCGATGAGGCTCAAAATCTGCCATTAAGGTCTCTTGAAGAATTGCGCATGCTTTCAAATTACAACTTTCAGGGGGACCCGGTGTTACAGAGTTTTCTGTTGGGGCAGCAAGAATTTCGCATTACCCTGCAATCGCCCAAATTAGAGCAGTTGCGTCAGCGAGTGATAGCATCTTGTGATTTGCGACCGCTTAAATTAAAGGAAACTCAGGAGTATGTCGTGCACCGTTTGCGTACCGTTGGGTGGACCAACGACCCAGTCTTAACTACATCTGCATTTGAAAAAATGTATGAATATTCCGGTGGCGTGCCACGGCAGTTAAATTTGTTAGTGGATAGGGTCCTGTTGTTTGGGTTTTTAGAAGAACTACATAGCCTGGATGGTGAGCAAGTCGAGGAGGTAGCCCTGGAAATAAAAGAAGAATTAAGAGGTATATCTGGCTCTGGTGGAAGTTCAGTCACTAGTTATACAGGCGAAAACTTTGTTGATGGAGATAGCGGAATGAATAGCCGGATCATCAAGCTGGAAAAAGCGATGGTGGTGATCCAGCAGGGGTTATCTGAGCAGCTTGCGAAGCTCGATCGGTTGCTAGGCTAAGGGAAAATATCTTTAGGAGTTGGTTTGCTATTTCACATTTGGTAGATGATGAGCATCACCTGTCAGACGCTACCGGTACGGGAAGTGCGTTTGCCTAATTCGGCAGCTACCACGACATTACGAGTGCTTTCCGACAGGGGGGCTTTCGCACAGATCAGTGCTCAATGGAACCAGCTTTTGGCTGTTAAGCCCGGTGCGGCGCCGTTTTTGACCTGGGAGTGGCTGGACGGCTGGCTGGAAGAGTTCCGTGGGCCCGACCAGCAGATCGAAATTCTGACGGCCTGGTCTGGTGACAACCTGGTGGCTGGATTCCCGCTGCTCAGGTCTCGGAGAGTCGAGCATGGCCTGTTTAAATTCTGGCGATTGGAATTAATCGGCACAGGCGAGCCGGAATGGGAAGAAGTGTGTAGTGAATATGGCGATTTGATCACCCTGTCTGCCCATGCTGATGAAGTGAGCCATTTGTTTGCGGAGTACTTGCAACTACTGGTATGGGATGAATTGCTCATGCCAAAAGTTTTGACCGAATCACTGTTTGTCACGAAATTGCTGCCGAAATTGCGCCGTACAGTCGTTCAAATGAGGCCGGCAGGTTCACGTTACCGGGTGGAGCTTCCTTTTGAGTTTTCGGAATATCAGCAAAAATTAAGTGGACGGATGATTCGAAGTTTCAGACGGTCGCAGTCATTTTTTCGGTCTTCATCCATAGAGAGGGTTGCGGCTGTTGATAAAGGTGACATTGGTGTGGTCCTGGCGGAGCTTGCCAGATTACACAGTGCTCGTTGGCAATCAGTAGGTAAACCGGGTGCATTTCAGTCGCCACGGTTTCAACGATTTCACCAGAAGGTGGCGCAAAGGTTTCTCGACGCAGGTTGGTTGCGGTTGAGGTATATCACCGACCAAACCAAAGTGGTTTCTGTTCAATATAATATTCGTTATGGTGATACCGAGTACTATTATCAAAGCGGATTCGATATTAAAAATTATCGGAAGGCATCGTTAGGGACCTCTGACCACTTATACGCTATCGAACAGGCGATATTAGAAGGTCTGGCCTTTTATGACTTCATGGGTGGTCCTGACGACTCCTATAAGCGGGATTACCGGTGCCAGCTAACGCCTATGTTTAATCTGAGGTTAATAAGGTTAACCATACGGGGCGCTCTACTGCTTGTCATGTCCTGGACTAAGAGCTTGTTACGCGGATTGTTAGAGCGAAAAAAGAGGTGGATAACTTGAGTTGGAAGCGGGGCTTGGCGGCAACGGCATTACGTTACTCAGCTTCTCTCCGGGCGTTGCAGTCGCTAAGCAAATACCGTGCGAAGCAACTGACCATCCTAGCCTACCATCGAGTTGGTGAGCGAGTAGACCCAGAAGATTATCCATTTGATCATGACTTCATCAGTGCCACACCGAAAGATTTTGCCTGGCAGATGAAGTACGTTAAGCGGCACTTTAACCCGATCACGTTTGTCGATGTGGTTGCGCACCTCGATGGCAGAAAGAAATTACCACCGCGTCCTTTGATTGTTACCTTTGATGATGGCTTCGACGATAATTACCATATCGCCTATCCGATTCTTAAACAAGCAGGAGTGCCGGCGACCATGTTTGTCTGTACCGGCTATATCGGTCAGGAAAAAACGTTCTGGTTTGACCGCGTCGTCTATTTGGTCAAAAACACCCGAGTACACCAGTTTGATTTGGGTTTGCCTGGCGGCCCGACGATTCTCGAGGCCACCGCGCGATCACGATATCAACAGGCCAGGCAACTCGTGTTATTTCTGCGCTCGATTGACAATCAAGAGCGACTAAAATATGTAGAGCTGCTTGAAATCCAGCTTGGAGAAGCTCTTGAGGACACGAGTATTGAAAGTAAGCCCATGACCTGGGAGATGGTCGTTGAGATGGCCAATGACGGTATAGAAATCGGTTCTCATTCGGTTTCCCATCCTAATCTTACTCAGCTGACCCCGGACGCGCTCCGCCAGGAGTTAGTCGATTCTAGTCAACAAATAGCCGATTGCACTGGTCAGACGCCGCTGGCGATTGCTTACCCTGCAGGTGACAAACAGAATTTTAACGACCAGGTAAGAGCGATTAGCGAATCCAGCGGCTATAGCATCGCAGCGTCCTATGTTTCCGGAGTTAACCCCGTGGATGCAATGGAAAGGTATTCCCTCTCGCGGCTGCACATCGAAAGCTATACCGGTAAAAATGAGTTTGCAGCGATGCTTGAACTGCCAGTAGTTTTTGCATGATTAACCCGCTCACGGTCGATGTTGAAGACTACTTCCAGGTTGAAGCGTTCAAGCAACATATAGACCGAACAACGTGGAACGATTTTCCCGTTCGCGTTGAGCAGAATACGTCACTAATTCTGGATCTGCTGGCTCAAAAAAACATAAAAGGGACCTTTTTTGTGCTGGGCTGGATCGCCGAAAAATTCCCAGAGCTGGTTAAAAAAATACATAACCAGGGCCATGAAATTGCGTCACACGGCTATGACCATAAATTAATCTACACTCAGAAACCCGCTCAGTTTCTAGAGGAAACCAGAAAATCGAAACACCTTCTTGAACAACTAATTGGGGAGGAAGTGTGCGGCTATCGTGCGGCCACCTTCTCCATTACTGGGGAGTCGCTCTGGGCGTTAGAGCTATTGGTCGAGGCCGGGTTTAAGTACGATTCAAGTATTTACCCGGGTCGTCACGACCGTTACGGGATTCCCGGTAGCCCAACACAACCCTACATTATCAATACGGTAGAAAGCGAGTTGGTGGAATTTCCGATTAGCGTGTTACCGCTGGGAAAAGCGGTGCTGCCGGTAGCAGGGGGTGGCTATTTCAGGTTGTTCCCCTACTGGTTCTGTCGCTGGGCTTACCAAAAAATAAACGCTGCGGCCAGGCCGGTCATGTTCTACATACACCCCTGGGAAGTCGATCCACAACAACCAAAAATTGACGGGATAAACCTGGCGACCAGGTTTCGTCACTATGTGAATTTATCTCGGTGTGAGCATAAGCTGCATCTGCTGGTTGATGACTTTAAGTTTGGTCGAGTAAGTGACCTTCTTGATCAGATGGCGATAACGGATCGTCTAAATTTAACTGAGCTGCGGCGGCTTGGATGTTGAACGGAGGGTGGCAACCATAATGCGCGAAAGTCAGGTAACCGATAGTCGGCCAGACAAGGGTCAATTAGCTGCTAACGGTGATGAGTTCGTTGGCCCTGTGTTTGTGGTTGGTGTAGATCGTTCTGGAACAACGCTTTTAAGCCTGATAATAAGCTCGCATCCGCTGATCGCGATTCCCTATGAATCCCATTTCATTGTGGCCATGGCAGAGAAATATGGCACTGACACTGCGCCTCTGTCGGCTAGCAAACAACAGGATTTATTGGCGGATATTATTAACCAACCTTATGTTAAGGATTGGGACTATCAAATAAATGCAGAGAATATTGAATTAACACCAGGCGATAATGTTTCAAATATTATTGAGAAAGTCTATAAAGACTACGCTCGCCAGGCTGGAAAAGTTATATGGGGAGACAAATCTCCCGACAACACACCCCATATCGATTCCTTAAATAAACTTTATCCTGGCGCCAAATACATACATATAATTCGGGATGGCCGGGATGTAGCTGATTCAATAAAAGGCCAGCACTGGGGGGGGAGTAGTCTACCAGTGACTCTTCGCCACTGGGACAGAACCGTCACATTAGCAGATAAGATGCTGGGAATGTTGGCTCATAGGCAGGTTCATAGCCTACGTTTTGAGGATTTAGTTTCTTCTCCGGAAGAAAGTATTAAAGCAATAACTTCCTTTCTAGGGGTCAGTTATTTTCCAGGCATGTTGACCGACTATTCGAGTAGTGCCGAAAAAAAGGTTGGCGACAGGATTAGCGGCCACCATGCACACCTTAAAGAAGCGCTCTCTCTGTCACAGGCTTTTAAATGGCAACATAAAATGAGTCCCGTTGACCAGTCGATTGCCCATGAGATTGCCGGAGAAACTCTGAAAAAATATGGTTACCTGCCGGGCGTAACGCATCACCCCCTGAAAAGTTTTCGAAAACTGGTTCATTATATTAAGAATGCAGTGCTTTGGCGCTGGCAGGAATATAACGAAAAAACTTCATAAAAAGGAAGTATGCGTAAACTTACCGTGAGGGGTAAGTTGAGTTTGTAGAATTAATTAGGCGGGTAATAAATTGTAGTTCTAGTTATGTTGGCCTGTTGAAATTTTTCAGGTTTTTAAAGAAAGTTTTAATTTATTGACGTTAGACAAAAATTAAACTCACTTCATTGAAAATCTAAGGCCTTAGTTTTAAGGAACCAGAAGACTGGAACCCTTTCAGTGTCTGAAAAGCTCAATTTTCTCGTAAGGGATCGCAAGGTAGCATCATTAAAATTTAGAAAGTAAGCTACTACCATTGCCATTTTTTGTGTTTATTATTCGGGAATAAATTCATGGGCATTTTATTCCTTTTGAAATTTTTGCATTTAAAGCGCGTGTTATTGTCGTTCATTTTGCTTATTCGCTAAAAACCGTTACTAGTGTTCGTTACCCTTTGCTAATAATAGATGCTGCTTGGCAGTATTGATTGTTTTTAACCTTTTTTAAACAATGACTTAAACAGGTATTTCATTGTCAAAACATAGTTATGAACATACCAGGGGTTGAGGCGAATCGATTTTTTGATGGTGGTTTTAAAGCCTGGCAGGTTTTCAAATAGTAACGTGTCCGCCCATTCGTGATAAGTCTTGCTTAAGCGATTCTTCCACTGTTTGTTATTGTAATGATCTCGATGTAAATTAAATATTTTAATCTGGGCTTCGTATTCTATGGTCGGGTCTCCATGTAGCATGGATTGAGCGAGAACGCGATAGTCCATCAATGGCCTGCCGAGGATATAACCTGGCCCGAGCGCGCTGATTCGGATGGCAAAATCATAGTCCAGTGATCGCATATATTTATCTTCCCTGAAGCCGCCGATTTTTAAATAGTCTGTTTTTCTCAGCATAAGCGTGCTGGAGTTCAGTGCGCTGACTCGTTCACTAAAGAGCAGCGGATCGCGAAAATTCCGAACGACGTCCGCGGACTGGGGATTGATACCAACAGATATCCGTCCACCTGATCCATCGATTCTGCCGAAATTGCACCCGACGTATCTGACTTCCGGATGGTCAGTAAAGACCTGTAATTGCAGAGCTAGTTTTTCGGGATGCCACAGGTCGTCGGCGTCGAGAAAGGCAACATAGTCTGCATCGGTGGCTTCGACGCCGACGTTCCTCGCTTTGCCGACCCAGCTGTTTTCCTGGCAGATCAAGGTGACCTGTTCATTAAGATAGGGCTTGATTCTGTGTGTAGTCTGGTCAGTCGAGCCATCATCGACAATTACGATTTGAAAATCTTTATAGGTCTGTGCCAGTACGCTCTGCAACGTTTGTTCGACAAACGCTTCGGCGTTATAGACCGGAATGATGACTGCTATTTTATGTTTCACTTGGCTGTTAGGCTCGCGGCAGACCAGGGGCTGTTAACCATGGATTAGGGTGTGGGATCGACTACTAAAGGGGGGCTTATGCCAGCGGAGGGCTTCGCTACCGCGTGGATTACGCGTGCGTAATTTGCGGCAGTAGCATCCCAGGATAAGTCCTGTACCGTGCGGCTTATTGCCAGTGGATCCCAGTCTGTAGCTAGAGCGCTGGTAATGCTGGTCACTACGTCCGTCAGGTTTTCAGGATTAAATAGAATGCCGTTGCTGGCGCTAACAAAATCGGGGATCGCACCGACGCGACTGGCAATGACCGGCTTTCCGCATGCCAGGGCTTCCAGCACCACGTTAGGGCAGCCCTCGCGGAAGCTTGGTAAGCAAAAATAATCCGCTGCGCCCATCCAGGTAGAGATTGTTTCGTGGTCGACGTCACCATAAAAACGGACATTCCCGTTTACGCCGAGTTCGTTCGACAGACGCGTCAACTCGTTATCCAGAGGGCCGCTGCCAACCACCGCGAGATCGATAATCTCTCCTGAGCTGACCAGCTGGGCAATGGCTCTGATGAGGGTTGCCACGTTTTTTTCTTCGCTAAGGCGACCAACGTACAGGATCAGGGGGTTTCTGCCAGTCAGTCCTAAATTGGTTCGACACTGACCCTGGTCAAGGATACGGAACTTGGTCGTATCGACCCCGTTGGGAATTACCGAAATCTTGGCGGGGTTCGCTCCATTGTTAATGAGCACCTGTTTAAGGCTCTCTGCTTTGACGGTGACGGCCATTACAGACTTAAGCAGGGCGAGGAGGCTACTGCGTTTTGCTGGATCGTAAATGTCATGATTTACATCGCAGCCCATTCCGGTGGCAATATGTGGAATTCCAAGATCGTGCGCAGCACGTTCGACCGCGGCACTGTCTGGATAAAGCCAATGGGAATTGACGGCCTGGAAGTGGTTCCGGGAGTGGAGACGTTTTAGACATCTGGCAATGCCAAAATACATCAGGGAAGCATGTAGTGACTCAGAAAACCTGGGAATTAATGGGTATTTAGGAGAGAAAACAGTAATTCCATTGAACGCGTAACTGGGTGGCACCAGCGAATAATTCTGGTATTTTTTGATTCTGGACAGTCCCCCGGTTGCTGGGAACCAGGGTAGCGGGCACACCACAGTCATGTCGAAGTGGTCTTCAAGGTGTTTAACTAATTGATAGGTAAAAATTCCTCTACGGGGTTCTACCGGAGTGGGAAAGGCGTTGGTGACAAATAGAAGCTTTAATTTTGGCATTTACTGGAAATAATTCCGATGCCATATTTCGAGGTTAAGCAAGGAAAATATTCTCCTGCTTAGGTCTTCGTCTCCCCGTTGATGGCGGCGTAACATGTTTTCTATATAAGTTTTATTGAAATATCCACTGTTAAAGCTAGAGTTGTCTAGTAGTATTTCTGCTGACCGATCATACAGTGGTCCCCGAAGCCATGCGTTAATGGGCACCGGGAAGCCCTTCTTTTTACGGTGAATTATTTCATGGGGAAGTAAGTTGCGGCCAAGCTCCTTGAGCAAATACTTTCCTTTTTTGCCGCGCAACCGATAGTGATCGGGTAAGGATGTCGCAAATTCAACCAGTTTATGATCTAGAAAAGGCACTCTCAACTCTAAAGAGGCGGCCATGGTCATCTTGTCGGCCTTAACGAGGAGATCGTCCGGTAGCCAGCTTTTGATGTCTGTGTAGGTCATCTTTTGCAGGTCGGTACCCCTGGAGTGATGATTATAGAGTGTTTCAAAGTATCGGGACGTGGCAGTCTGAGAATTCAACACTTGAGGGTCTGAATACATTCTCCTTTTAATTGACGAAGTTACATCGTTGGAGATGCTCTGGTACCGTTTAGGTTGCGGTAGCTGTAACCAGTCCCAGTATTTTGTCCGCTTTTCATCAGCAGATAAATAGTGTCCTATACGCTGGGTAAGGGGTGCAGGGAAATGGCGTACCCATCGATGGAGCCGGTCCACTTTGGGCATGATCTGGTAGAGAGGGTAGCCGGCGAGAATTTCATCCCCGCCTTCGCCAGACAATATGACAGTGACATGTTCCCTGGCAAGTTGAGATAACTGAAAAAGAGCGACTCCGGCACTCTCGATTATTGGCTCTTCAGTGTGCTCCACGAGTGTTTCGAGAGAGTTAAAAAAGTCCAGTGGCTCAAGAAGAAATTCATGGTGGTCGGTGTTGTAGTGGTCAGCAACTATCCTCGCATACGCGAGTTCATTCGCCTCTGGCTGATCGCGATAGCCAACCGAGAATGTCTTAACGGTATTGTCGCTCAGCCGGCTCATTAGAGCGACGATCATGCTTGAATCGAGGCCACCGCTTAAAAAGGCGCCGAGGGGCACGTCACTAATCATCCTCAACTTCACGCTCTCCTCAGCGAGTTCCTCGAAGCGCGTAAGCGCCTCTTCAAAACTGTATTGTGCCGAAAGGGTTTGGTATAAATCCCAATACTGTTTGATGGTCACCTGGTTGTTTTGAACAGTTAACAAGTGGCCCGGCTGGAGTTTTTTAATGTTGTCGAATAATGTGTTTTCACCAGGAACGTAACCGACGGACATGTAAAAATCGAGGGAATCCAGGTGGACCTCTGGTTTCCTGTTTAAAGCGGTGATGATAGGTTTTATTTCTGAAGAAAAAACTAAAATATTCTCATCCAGATAATAATAAACAGGCTTGATTCCAAGTCGATCGCGCAGGATGGTTAATTTTTTTTGATTCAGGTCATAAATTGCAATACCAAACATGCCGCGGAAATGGGCTACGCAGTCAATGCCATATTCCACATAAGCATAAATTATTGTTTCCGTATCGGATTTCGATTTAAAAACATATCCTTTTGATTCTAGGTGGCGACGAATTTCTTTAAAATTGTATATTTCTCCATTGAAGATTACTACTATGCTTTTGTCATCACTAACCATCGGCTGCGCGCCTCCGACAAGATCAATTATTTTTAATCGCCGGTGGCCTAAGCCGATGTCTTTGTTGATGAATATTCCTTCAGCGTCAGGTCCACGATGAATCAATTTTTTATTCATCGTTGAAATTTTATCTTCAGTAATGTTAGCTGAGGTGTTTCTTTTTAGGATGCCGTTAATTCCGCACATGATTTTCCATTAAATACGAGAAGCTATTTAGAATATAAAACCAATTAAAGAGCGGGAGTTGATTGTCCATTAATTTCTTATGAACATCAGCTGGCTCATTGTTGCTGTCGCCTGCGACCTGTTGGTATGGTACCTCACCCGAATGACGCTAAGTTAAACCTAATTTGGATAAGCTGTCTTATCCGTCCTAGCAATCCCCTCGTCCTGAGAATATCTTTTGGCAGGCTCAGGATGAACGGCATCTTCGAGCAGGGGTCTCCGCTTTTAAACGACCGAGCTGGCTGTGACCTCGCACCCAGTGAATAGACGCTAAATACCCCTGGCTTAGCGCCATTCGTAATTCACCTCACTAAGGTCGTAGGTCAGCCAGTAGGGAAGTAGTCGTAAAATACGAGGAGCGAGCTAGAATATGGATAGTCAGGTGCTGATTTTGTTGTCTGCGGTTGCTAGTAAGTTGGTTAATACCGGAGCAGCAATTTTATCCCAAAACATTGATTGACATTTCGATTGGTAGTCGAGCCGATATGCGAGGTGGTGAAGCCAGTAAAGTGTTAATAATGATGTCGCGATATTCTCTTTCAATCCAAAGGTTTTCAGCGCCTCAGTTAAAATGGCCATATTTTGACCTGCCGTCCAGTAGTTTATAAAAATCACGTCCATAGGTTGTTGTGATTTATTAGATCCGGACCAGGTATGTAAATGAATCAGGTCTAAAAAGGGGAAATAGCTTTTTCGACTCAGATCCCAGTCAATTATTCTGGAAATACGGTTGTTTTCCAATAACATGTTTTCTATTTTGAAATCTCCATGGAAAGGTGCCAGGGGCAACTCGTTTGCAGTCAACTCATTGGTTAACGAATTAATGCATTGGTCGAGCAGTGGTTTGCCGGTTTTCCCAGTATGTGGACCGAGTCTGGTGGCTAACTTGTTTAATTCGCGTTTGACCTGGGCTGTGCCAGCGTGGGGTGGGGTTAGGTAAGCCGAGTAGGTAGTGTGAAGATACTCGGTAGCTTGCTGGATGATGGCAGTGGTGTGCAGATCCTGTTTGTCAGTTGTGCTCCCGGCACAGAATTCTTCACAGAAATAGGGCAGGTGACCAACCTTTCCGGCTCCGAGTGGGCGAGGGGTTATTTGTTGCTGAGGACAGTATTTGTCGAGTGCGCACAAGGCTGAGTAGTTACGTCTGGCCCTTATTAGTGCTGTCCTGGTCAGCGGAATGCGAACCAGGTAGCTGGTACTGTTGCTGGTGAAAGTTGCTATGAGAGTGTCTGGGTTACCGAGCTGTAAGGACTCTAGTCTGGGTGCATCGCCACCAATGCTGGTGGCCAACAGGGTAAGGTAGCTCTGTGTTTGATCTCGCTGCCCCCCCCAGTTTTTGGTGTATTTAATTCCCCGCGAAGAGACTAGCTGTTTCGCCCAATGGCGCAGACGTGGTATTGGTTTGACGGGGCGGTGTTGGCCGAACTCAAGAACGGTCGCGCGATGGTAATCAGGTCTGGCATGGACAATAACTTCGACAGCAAGGTCGTTGTCATCATAAATGCCGGTTGATTTATTTGAGTGTTCTGTTCGGCGAGGGGGCGTACGCAAAGCTGGAACACCCCAGAGCCAGGTTGAGCCGGTCGCGGTTAACGTACGGGAGACTTCATTCATCAGGCGTTTAGAGACGCTTTTTTCAAATATGCAGGTGAGGTCGAATGATGAATTCTGAAAGGGTAATTCGGGAACGCTCGAGGAGATCACCCGCGGATTGTTCGAACCGTCTGATCCCGTTGGTAAGGGTTTAATAGGAGAGCATTCTGGTGAAGAGCTAACAACATAGACCTTCCAGCCCAGGGAGTGAGCAAAAAATGGTAATAGCAGTGGGTAGTTTCCGATCAGTAATAATCGACCGGCCGGCATCGGCGTGTTGAACAGAAACCAGGCGAGAGACCTAAGGTAAAGTTTGTCCAGAAAAGAGTCGCCATAGGTGGTCTGTATTGAAGAGGCGAAGCTATTGCTAAAATTGAATAGAGGCATTTTAGACAGGAATACCCGTTTTGAAGCGCTAAAATTCAGAGAAAAGGTTTTAATCCGGTTGTTAATGATCATCAGGCGTGAAGCTGACTATGGAACGGTCGGCGGGCGATAGTATGGCGTATATTCGGGTTATGGGTGATTGGCCATGAAGCGTAATTTCCTGACCGTTAATTGAGCTGCCCATCGCGAGAGATTACCGATGTCTGCGCTTCTTTATATCATTATCAATGTGCTCCAAGGTTCTGCTTTTCTGATGCTCGAAGGAACTGGACAAGGTTCCGGTGTGGTGGAGCAACGGCTAGGCTCTTTTTTGTATCATGCAGGCGATGACGGGATGTTTCAGGTTTGAATCTTCGCAGTTTTTATCGATTTTTATTACAGCTATTCAGTGGGGGTAGAATTCTCTACTCCGTACCGAATGAGCTTCAACGCACAGTAGTGTTGACTTTCGATGACGGGCCGAATCCCCGCTACACACCCGCCATTCTGGATATTCTGCGGCGTAATCAGGTATCAGCGACTTTTTTCGTTTCCGGCGAGCACGCCGAAAAGTACCCCGAACTGGTTCAGCAGCTGGTGGCTGAGGGGCATCAACTTGCCAACCACGGCTATTATCATAAACGGCCTAGCGATATCGGCTGGCGTCGCTATCGGGAAGGGGTACTAAAAACTCAACAGGTGATTGAGACCTGTGCGGGTGGTGTATGTTCTCGGTACTTTCGACCGCCTTTTGGGGCTGTGTCCATCGTTTCTGTGCTGGTATTGCTGGCGGCCGGTTTCAAGATAGTGATGTGGAATCATGATAGTTGCGATTCGTTTATTACTGACCCGCAGGAGTTGTTATCTGAATCAGTCAAATTGTTGAAAAATCAGCGAGTCATCCTCTTAATGCATGACGACTATCCTCAGACGGTCGAGATGCTACCCATGTTGTTGCCGGTGTTAAAGGCGAACAACTGGAAGGTGGTCGCCCTTGACTAGTGGTCAGAGCGCCGCTGACTGTTCGGATGGCATCAAGTGGTTCGCTGTCGCGATCAGTGCCAGGCGGATGCCGTTTCTGGTTGATTCATTAGCCTGACCGTATGGGGTGCGGGCGGTAATGTAGTCCATAAAAAACAGCACGCAGAGGCAGTCAAGGCTGCTTTTGTTAACCCCGGTTTCTGAAAGATAACGATTAATCAAGCCTTCTTCCCACTCGTTGAGATGGTTATTCAACAGATCGGGATAAAATTCATAGAAAGGTTGGCCTCTGGTTATCAGGCGGTTATAGGTCAACAGGTAGAACAGATCAAAACAGGGGAGTCCCTGAAGGACACTGTGGTCCCAGTCGATTACACCCTGTAACTGATAGTCATGGCGGTCAAAAATGACGTTTTCTATTTTGTAATCGCCGTGCTGTAGCACGGTGGCTGGTTGAGTCGCTGTTAGCGCCGCGCTTAGCCTGGCGTGGATTTTTTTTAAGGGTATTGGTTGGAGTTCCTTACTATTGTCGAGTTGGGCAAAGCTCTGTCGTAGGAGGGTCCAGGAGTAACTATCGCCGGGCGCGGTGTTGCGCGAACCTGCGTTATGGGAGGCGTTGGCCATCTGGATTAAGAAATCAACCGCCTGATGGGTGCAGGCTCTCAATCTGTGACTGTTCTGGTCCAGGGTAATGCCGGCAATTTCTGTCTGAGTGAAAAAACGATAACCTAGACAGGCAGCTTCCTGCAGAGGCCTGGGTACCCGAGAACGGATTGAGCCCAGGTGCTGGTGAATATGGTTGAGCGTTGCCTGTTCATGGCTTCGATGGCGATGGACCTTGTCGTTGGCGCAGATAATGGTGACAGTGCCCCCCGGGTTGCCACCCGATACAGAATGCAGCAAGATGGCTTTGCCGGGGAGTACAAAAAACTTTTTTAGCTGGAGTCTGGGTGAGTTGACCCCCCTGGATTCGATAGCCGTGGCGATATTTTGTTCCAGTTGCGCATACAACGGCGGCGGGAGGGGCGCGGTGCCACTGGTGAGTAACTGGCCGGGGAGGGTGATTCGCGTGGGTTTAAACGACCAGAGCCGCTCTCTGAGTCGTTCTGCGATAGAGCTGGGGTTTTTGATGCTCTGATAGTCTTTGGTGGTGATAAATTCACCGATGCAGTCCTGGTTAAATCGCAGCGGTAACAGGCGCTTTGCCGCTAATTTGCTTTTACCCGGTGGTTGTTGGCTGCTAACCGGGGCGACGTTGAGTCTGGCTACCCAGGGGTTTAACCCTGGCCTCCTGGTTATAAGCACACTCAGCGGTTGTCCTCCCGGCTGTTGCGACAAGGCGGTTAACAGTTTGGCGGAGGGCATCTTTGGGAGCAGCGAGGAGCGGTGCCAGAAAAATACAGCCGCTATGTGTTCCGTAGCAGCGAGTCCCAATAGCTGCTGTTCGGTAACGCTATTAACCTTTTCTAGCCAACCCGCCCCGCCTGCTGGAGAGGTGGCCCATTCCGTCTGCAACGCGTAGAAATTTATCCCCGTCACAGGGTCTGGCAGCATATTGCCCGGCCAGCGGCCGATAAGCAGCACGTTTTTAGCACGCAGGTCGGGGAGAGCTAATAGCCAGCTAGACAGGTCAGCCACGGGGAGGGTCGGTTTGGTTGGGGGGATTGACGATAGCGCAAGTGAAAATAATTGCCGCTGACAGGGTGAGAGTCAGCCAGTTCGCACCGGGGAAGACGATTCGCAGATAGTTAAGAGTATCCGCGAACCGTCCTCCCAGATGGGCTTGTGAAGCGGTTTATGGGCCGGTTACGCCAGTCGGCTGGGCCATCACGACCGTATTACCACTTGGCAGTGTGACGCCGCTGACGGAGTTTCCCAGCGCTTCCCAGATGTATTCGGTTAAAGTTTTGTCGGTGGCAGTCCAGCCGCGGATGCCAACCACAGGCACTTCAGCTAAATCACGTTTAATGCGCGACTCATAGGGCCAGGGCCAGAGCTGTTCATTGCCGCTGAGGCCACCAACCGTTTTCCAGGTACCGCTGTTGCAACTGACGCCGTCGCACCCAGCAGGGAGCATACTGCCGTTTTCGCCAACCCGGAACAGTAGTGGTGATTTGGCCAGGTTGGCCCCCGGCCCGATTTCGCTGCAGCCTGGTGGGGTGGCAGCAGCTGTTTTTAGCGTGCCGCCAGCTTCAAGGCGTGGCAGGAACATCAGGTCACCATTGACTTCCGGGTCATAGTCAATGGTGTCGGTGGCGTTAGTGCAGTTGCCTTCAGCTAACCCCTGTGTATTGTTGCAGTAATTGCAGCCTGTGCTAATAGTCGCCAAGTTGAATGTCGGGTTTGTGAAATGGGTGATAACAGAGTTGCTCACGGTTACATCACCGGGGCCATTGCTGCCGGAACTATCACACACCCCCTGCCCGCTACTAGTTTTGATAGGTCCACCAGGGTTATCGACCGCAAATGTGTCTTGCTGGGCTTTAGTCAGCATATTAGAAACTAGGATGGTGTGAGCGGCAGTGCCGCTACCGGCGTTGTTATTTATCGAACAGCCGCCGGTATTCCAGGCGATACCATCACGTAATGTTGCAGTGACTGTGTTTCCGTCTTCGTAGGCAAACCCGGGCCCCTGAACATTCAGCGCTATGCTGCCAATGTTCTCTGAGTTGAGCACCGCCTGATTGGAAGAGCCGGGGTTGGAGACATGCAAAAATGCCCCGGTCCAGTTCTCGAACTCGCCCCAGTTGTTAGAGGGAGTGGATCTTTTTTCGAGCAGTTTTATATCGAACAGCAGTGGAAAATCTTCCGGGCGGCTGTCGAGGCAGATGGAGTTGAGCACCTTGACGTTTTGCGAGTTGTAGGTGGTGATGCAGGCCTCGGGATCGGATTGATCCAGGCTATCTTCCCAGCCGCCATCGTGACGGGCCACCACCCGGCGTACCACCGCCCGGTTAGCGTGGAAAAAGCTCAGATTGTAACGACCGCCACGGCCGTAAAACCAGCTGTCCTCAACCAGAATATCTTCGGCGCCGTGGACAATCGCCCCAGTCAGATGGTCACCAGTTTGGTCTCTGTCAAAATCTGCCGTGCCAATGGACAGGCCCACCGTGTTAGTGTTGGATTTGGAGCCGTTGAATGCGCAACGCAGAATTTTTATGTGGTGGCCGGAGATCGCCCGGCCTTCGGGGAACCGCCACTTGAGCCCCTCGAGAATGATGTATTGGTATTTATTGATACCGGAGGTGGCGCCGGCCAGATTATCCGCACCGGAAGGGCGCAGGAACAGCCCCTCTTCGATGGTTACCGTGCCGTCAATTTTCGCCCGCACGGTGTTGTAGTTGCCGAGTGAGCCCCCCTGGATAATGGGTGCAGAACCTGCGCCAAGGTCCCGCAGTTCGTCCAGGGGATTGTTATAGGTTCCCGGCAGGATGGTGACAATATCGTTACCGGCGCTGCTCATAAGCGTGGTTGCGCTGCTGATGAATTTTTTAGCCGTTGCTTCGGTGAGGCCGTCGCCGGTGTCATCGGGGCGGGACGCATCAACAAAGTACTCGGTTGCCCAAAGCGGTGAACAAAACAGGAGGGTAGTGACGAGTATCAGCAGGGGGTGCCAGAGTGTGGTCAGGGCTGCAGGGCGTGTGTTCATGGGCTGTTCTCGGGTAGTTAGAGGGCGTTGGGCAGGATGATAAATAGGCGATGGCTTATCAAATTGTCGTAACAATCTCTCTTAGCAGCATGACGGAGCGTAATCGCTGCCATTGGGGTGGTATCCGCACCTTAATGAGAAACGGGGGTTGTTTGTTTGTCAACAGTTAATCCTGATTGCCATCGCATCATAACGTGAAACTGGCTGATATGTGAATTTCGGGTTGGGGGCGATAGATTAGGAGAGGGGAGGGGCTTGTTAATTTTGCCGAGATTGGGTTCTTCGTCTTTGGCAGTTCGCTGAGTGTTTCAGTGGTTAAAGTGTCTCGAAGGTTTCGATGATACGCAGGCTGTTTTTTTGCCATGTGTGGCGCTCCATCAGCCTTTGATGAGCCCGCTCGCTTATCTGTTGGCGTAGGGGCGGGTCATCCAGTAGCCGGGTGACTTGCCGAACGCAGTCAGTGGTGTCCAGCGGGGTAAACAGCAGGCCATTATTTGCAGATGTGATGACGTCTTCAAGCGGGGGTAATCGGGGGGCAACTACCGGTATCTTCAGACCAAAAAACTCAAAAAGAATGATGGGAGACCCAAATTTGTTGGAATGGGGTAGCAGGGCAATATCTAGTAGCCGCAGGTAATGGAATACCTCGGATCGGGGTACGCTGCCGGTGAGGGTGACCCGGTTCTCCAGGTTGCGGCGACGGGTGATCTCTTTAACCCTGCTCAGTCCCGGGCCATCTCCGACCAATAGCAGGTGCAGCTGGGGATGGGTGGCCGCGAGGCGGGTGAAGACCTCAACTAACAGATCGAGGCGGTCCCAGTTATCGAACCATCCGGCAAACCCGATCACGATTTTGTCCTTCAGCGTTGGGGCGATATCAGCGATGGTCTGGTCAGCAAGCGCTGCCGGGTCAATGGCGTTGGGGATGACGACCACGGGCAGTGTGGCAGGGGCATGGTTTTGGGCTAGTTCGCTCAGATAAGAAGAGACCGGCAACAGAGCGTTGGTACACCGAAACAGGTAGCGTTCGAAAGCCTTGCTAAGAGCGGTAAACTGTTGGGGCCGTGCCCGGTCGGTAATGCCGACGACTTCATTGGCTTCGAGCAAAAAGGGTATCCGGTGACGTTTTGCTAGCCAGCCCCCGGCGATCAGGTAGAAAGCGTAACGTTCATAGATAAAGTCATAGCGGTGTTTCTTGAGTTGTTTGCGCAGACGCCAGGCGGCGGGCAGGTTATAGGCAATTTCCATGAGCTCGAAAACCCACAGGGGTGCTCGGCGGCTTATCAGGCTCCAGAGCCGCTGCACAGTGAATCTGCCGACTGACTGCTGGTTATCGGATTTTTTGGTAATTTTATCTACCGGGGCATCTTCGGTGAGGGCCAGCGGATCAACGCCTGCTGGCGAGAGTATGTCCACCTGGTGGCCGAGTTTGCGCAGTTCGTTGACGATGCTGACGATATGGTGGCCTTCGCCACCCCGTCCCTGGGTGCGGTGGTGGTAAAGAATTCGATAACTGGCGGCAGGCGATAGTGGCATGATGACGCCCTTTATCCCGCTTTCTGGTAAGCAGTCTGGTATTGGGCCTGCATGGAATCGATTGAGAAGGCCTGGTGCTGTCGGGTTTTAGCGGCAGCGCCGGTGGCACGCAGCTTTTCCGGGCTAGCCCAGAGGGCGAGGATCTTCCTGCTAAGATCGGCGTGGTTGCCTGCTTCTACCAGATAGCCGCTCTGATTGTCTTCGATGGTTTCGGGAATACCGCCGACGGCGGTTGCAACGCAGGGGAGGCCGGCGCGCATCGCCTCGAGCAGGGATATGGATATGCCCTCAAAATGGGAAGTGAGCAAAAACAGATCGGCCATTGTCAGCAATGCAGTGGTGTCGTCGCGAAAGCCTGAAAACCAGACTTTGTCGCTGATGTTTAGCTGCCGGGCAAGTTCTTCTAGATCGCTTCTGCTTGGTCCGTCACCAATGAACCACAAACGCGCATCGGGCAGTGCTAACGTGATCGTTCTAAAGGCGTTAAGCATCATCTGCTGGTTCTTTACAGGGGCCAACCGGGCGACCGTAATAAGCAGGGGTGCGCCGAGGTGAGGTGGTGTGTCTTCGGGTTTGATGCCAGTTCGGTTTGATGGCGCTGCATCGATACCGTTATGGATCACGGATATTTTGCGTGCGGGCAGATGGCGTTGTCTGACTTCAGTGGCAATTGACTGAGCCACTGTAATGATCTGCTGGTAGCGTGTTGTTATGATGACCTCAAGCAGGTGTCTTAAGCGCTTTTTACAGGTGGATAGCACCCCGGGCGGATAATCCCCATAGGGGCCATGGATGGTGGCAATTAGATGAACGCGGCGCAGGGTAAGGCAGGCCAGGCCAACATCGAGATAGTTGCCCCAGTTATGCAGATGGACTACCTGAGCATTATGCTGTCGAATGACTTTGCGTAACCGCCACCAGAGCCCGGCTTCGTTACCGTCACGTTTGTCCAGGCAGTATTGGCGCACGGCGGGCTTAAGGTTTTTGGAAAGCTCGCCCTGTTTGCGAACACAGCAGACACCAATGTCGTGCTGGGAGGCCATCGCATTAGCCAGATCGACCACGACTTTTTCGGCGCCGCCAAACTCAAGGGTGTCGACGATGTGTAGTATGCGGTTGGGGTTCATTAAGTGTCGGGGTTTGTGCGGTGGGCCAGGTCGTGGATTTTTTCGTACATTTCACGTGCTGTCACATAATGAAGCCGGTAGGCGTTATCGTCCCGATATAAAGTCTCCAGTGACGACCAGAGTGCTTCAAATCCATAACTGAACAGCATATCCATGTTGTCCTTTTGGGCACCGTGGGTATGGACTTTAATAAACAGGTGCTCGTCTGCGCCGGGGATGCAGATACGGCATTTCTCCCAGATTCTGATACGTGATTCGTCGGGTGGCAAATCACCAGAAATATCCCCGCTTTCGATCTTCGGGAAAACGCCAAACTTTCGGTTCCGCCAATTTAATGCGAGCGGACCCTGTACCATTAGTAACTCGTCTTCGGCTCCCCAGTCCCCGATTGCGGCTTTTCTGCCCTGATTATGGGACTTTCTCCTGCCATTTTTGCCCCGGGCAAAATAAATGGAGTTTATGATGCTGGTTTGCGTGCTGCTCGGGGCTGACGGCATGGTCATGTCAACATAGCAGCCCGCATCTATGAGCGCCTGTATTTCGTTATCGACGCCGCACCAGTCGCCCCCCGCGGAATTGTCCAGTGCCCAGTTGCCATGGATAAATGCAAACGAATTAACCCCCGAGCCAGGCTCGCTGCGCAAACATCCGTGCTCTTGCGCTAGCACCCGGGTAAATTCCTTCAAGATTTTGACCAGATTCTCCGCGGTGTCATTCTGGTGATGAATGTGCACTTCAAGGTCACCAAGTTGCTCTGTTTTGATTTCGGCCAGCATATCGAGGATGGGCGGGTCATATTCTTCGACCGGATAAAAAAAACTATGCTTAGGGTGCTCTCCATCACTGTCGGTATGGGCTTTGGCCAGCGGTGGGTAGCGATTACGCCATTCCGCTACAATGGCCCGCGCAGTTTCCACATCCGCGTTGCCCCAAAAGGGTTCATAGTGATCTACAAAGGCGAAGTGGATGTGAGTAATGGGTTTTTTTTTCCATCGACGTTGCCTGAATAAATCTCTTATATAAGCAATAAGCCAAATATGTATATTCCTGCTTTTGAGGACAAAGAAAAAAGACAATCCCAGGAATGCTAAAAAAAGAAGAAATCCGTAAATAAGACCCATTATCTTTCAGCCTTTGACCAAAGGTTAGTTTGCTGGCCTTGAATGTATTTAAATAGCCCCCAAAAAGCTGCGGCGTTCATCAAAAAAAAGTAATAGCAGAAGTAGACGGGTCTGGGTAGCCTTGAATCAGGTCCGATTATCCATGCCAAAAAAACTAATGAATACGCGATCAATTGAAGAGCCAACAATGCAAATGCAAAGGTGTTGTCGGAATTTAATAATGAGCAAAACAGGATAATAATTAGAAAATGGGGTATCAACCAACGCAGTATTTTATGGGAAAAAAACTGGAAAGAAAAAAGAGATGGGTGTGACAACAGATAACGAAATTCCTTTGACACAGTCTGAAATCCGCCGGCAACCATGCGCTGTTTAACCAGAAAATCTTCATTTAATTTAATCGACGCAGATTCATATGATAAAGCGTCTTTTTCATAAATAATTCTGAATCCCTTTTTAATAATATTGAATGTAATCGCTGCGTCGTCATTGATTACTGTTTTCTCGATAGGTTTATACAGTGACTTTCGCATAGCAAATATTTCACCATCGGCTCCTGTTATAGAGCCAAGGTCACTCTCTGCCTGTTTTAAGGTAGATTCATAAATCCAGTAGAAACCATCACCATCTGCGGCGCTTCTGTCAGTTTCAGCGTAAATCCGCTTCACTCCATTGACTCCGCCTATCTTTGGGTCGTGGAAAGGAGCTGTTAACGCCAGGATTGCGCGGGAATTAAAATCATTATTAGCGTCAGAGAAAACAAGAATTTCCCCCGATGCATGCTCGACCGCTCTATTGAGCGCTGCAGATTTCCCCTGCCGTTCTGGTTGATGCAATCCAATTAGTGCGGGAGCGGAATAATTTTTGACGATTTCTGGAGTAAGGTCAGTTGATCCATCTGAAACAATTATTATTTCCAATTTTCCGCGCGGGTATTCCAGTGCGAGGCTGTTAGCTATTTTTCGTTCAATTACTTTTTCTTCATTGTAGGCCGCGATGATCAAGGTGACTGTGGGCAATTCAGTTTCGTCTATGAGCGATGTTGTTAAACTAATGTTTGAAAAATTTTTAATTTGTGCCAAATAGACGGTGGCTATTGGGTAGATTAAATAATGGTAAATGACCACAGAAAGGGAAAAATACAGTAAAAGCATAATTTGTTACTTTCTTATTAGGTTAATGAATTTGTCTTAAATAAATATTAAAATTTAAAAATGGCTGAGTTCAAATTGCGTTGCTGGTTTAGTGGGGCAGTTTGACGGTCTCTGTTTTTGCGGATTTCTGACGTAGGATTCTGGTGGGTCCGCAGAGACAATAATTTTCAGCCTGGTGCAAAATTCTCACGTCGGTCCATACTGGCTGACTTCACTGTCTGTAGAATTTAACTTCCATTGGAAAGGCCGGTTATTAGTATGACCAAGTTAGGAAATTTGGTAAAGGACTCCAGTATCTATGCAGTGGGCAGTGTGCTTAATCGACTAGGGGCGTTTCTGTTACTGCCTTTATACACGAATTATTTAACAGCTGCTGAATACGGTGCGATGGAGTTGTTTTATTCGGTTGCGGCGGTGGTTTCCAGCATTTTGGGCGTCGGTCTGGCCCACGCCGCGCTTAGATTTTACTTTGAATACGATAAACAGAGTGACCGTAACGCGGTTATTAGTACTTGTGTCGTCGTGACGGCGATTATATCTGCTTTAGGTCTGGTTACCATTTTTAGTATAAGAGAAACGGTAGTTAGTTTGCTATTTGAAAATGATGCCTACGAAAGGGTCTTGGTTGTATTGTTGGTGAGTACGTTTTTTGAACTCTCTTCACAGGTGTATTTTGCTTATATAAGGGCTATAGAAAAGCCTGTATTGTTTGTTGGTATTACGTTGGTAAAGCTGCTACTACAGATTGCTCTAAATACTCTTTTTTTGGTATTTAATGAAGAGGGCCTGGAAGGCGCAATAAAAGCAAATGCTTCTGCAGTATTTTTGGGTTGGGTAATGCTTTTCTCGTATACGACTTTCCGATGTGGTTTATCATTTCATATTAATAAAATGCGGGAAATTCTTTCGTATAGCCTGCCGTTTTTGTACTCTTCTATTGTGGGTGTTGTATACGCCAACATGGACAGGTTTGTCATCAATGCGATGATCGGTGTGGAGGCTTTGGGAATATATGCGCTCGCTCTCAAAATGGCCCAACTGATTCAGGCGCTCGTAGGTGAGCCGTTTAGCAAAGCTTATGGCGCTTATCGTTTTTCTATCATGAAACAGGCGGATGCTGGCCAGGTACAGAACAGGGCATTGGTGCTGGTGTTAGCCATAGCGACGTTTGTTGGCGGCGGCATAGTCGTTTTTGTCGCGCCGGTCATTGAGTTGTTGTCAGCCCCGGTTTTTTTTCAAGCTGCTTATTTTGTTCCGTTACTGGTGTTGATGTATGTGCTGAAAATTTTCGTTTATACAGCCCAAACTGGGATTTTGGTTCACAAAAAGACCTTTGAGATTTTTAAAATTAGTCTGACAACGCTCGTGGTCAGTTTTATAAGTCACGTTGTTTTTGGATACTTATTTGATGTCTGGGGTATTTGTACTGCACAGTTACTGACTACGCTGGTCGCCGGAATGATGACTCACCGCGTTTCACTTCGTTATTTTCACGTGACCTATGAATTTACCCAGATCGGTAAATTGTTGGCCGTATTTAGTTTTGTTGTAGCGGCTAATCTTCTAATGCCTGAATGGGGCTTAGTTACAGAACTATTATATAAAGCGACGATAGTATTATTTTCGTTGGTGTTTTTGTGGCGTGGCAGTTTTATAGATGAGCAGGCCAAGCAACTTATCGTGGGTAAGATTTCAAGTATAAGTAGTAGGGGTTAAATTGGCGTGCCCATTATTTTCTTTTATTTTCTTACTTTGTTTATTGCGCCACAGTTATGGTGGACTCCTGTTTTTTGGTGGCGAGTTGATCTTTTTACGGTGCCGCTTTGGGTAATGTACGCATTTGGACATAAGGCAAAGACCAAATTCGTGCTCGAACCACAGGACAAGTTTGTTTTAGGGGTATTTACCTGGGTAGTGCTTAGTACAGTAGCTAATGGCTTTACCTCTTCTGGTCTAGAGAGTATCTATATTTATATTCGCTATTTGGTGGTCTATTTCTTAATGGCGTTGTCTTTAAGTAGTAAATGGCATCTTAAAATAGTTCTTCGCTTCATTGTCTTTTTTGGCTTGTTGTTGACCGTGGAGGGAATTCAACAAAAGTTGTCGGTGGATGGTGTTGGCTGGGCAGGTCAGTCGCTCGATTGGGTAGATCCTGCGGTTTTAGCTGCGGGGGGCTCGGGACGGACTAGGTGGGTTGGTATTTTCGATGGGCCCGGCGTCTTTGGGGTGATTTACACTAACCTGCTCTCGATTCTGGTTGCCTATAGCTTGTTCGAGAAGCGGAAATCCAACCTGGTGCTGTATATGGTTTTAATCGGGTTGACCGGATTAGCGATTTATTATTGTGGGTCGCGTGGAAGTATGCTCGCATCGATGGCAATTATTGCATCAGCGTTAGCGTTTAAATATCGCGTCAGGTTAAGGACGGTGTTATTGGCATTAACGCTATTTGGTTTAGCTGTTATGGTGGCTCCAGCCCATCTCACCACTATACATGATCAGAGCAATTCCTCTGCAGGTCGTGTGGATATGTGGGTCGAGGGATATGAAATGCTTCGATACTATCCGGTATTTGGAGTCGGTAGTGCGAACTTTAAGGCGTATACGTCCAGCTTACAGGCTCATAATACTTTTATTCAGATCATGGGCGAGCTGGGTATTCCAGGTATATTGATGTGGCTGGGAATGTCCTATATGGCATTCAAAACTCTTGTTCGGGCTTTTAGTGAGGTGCCGAAGCCGGCCGACAAAGTTCTGGTCGTTGCCCCTGGTCTGATGTTGCTAAGTTATCATGTTAGTGGGTTTTTTGTGACATTGGAATACGAAACTTTTTATATTATTCTGGCTTGTTGTCGACAGAGACATTTTGAATTGACCAGCGCTGCTCAATTCAAAAAAGTAGACGCTAGAAATTTGATTTTTGTGTTCGTGGGATTGTCTTTATTATTCCAGGTTTTTATACAGGGTTATAAGCTCACGTCCTGAGGATGGTTAGCAATAATATTCTTTGTACCATGTAATAAAATTATATACCCCAGTCTCAATATTCGTCGTCGGTTGATAACCTAGTTGGTCGCTGATAGCAGAAATGTCTCCATGGGTGGCTGGTACGTCGCCTGGCTGTAAAGGCAGC
>Ga0209273_10000419_pt1 | contig 56121 bp, 50 predicted proteins | sample tdAd471_FD_187126 | JGI IMG/M metagenome (GOLD analysis project Ga0209273, IMG submission 187126) | Marine sediment microbial communities from the Atlantic coast under amendment with organic carbon and nitrate - tdAd47.1 (SPAdes)... | ecosystem: Environmental > Aquatic > Marine > Coastal >...
GTTATCGACCATGGCCGTGCTACCCGGTTACTGGACGCGCCTTTCGGCAAGCTGGCCGATGGCACTGATGATTTCGGAATTGGCGAACGGCTTGGTGATGAACAGGTCGGCACCGCAGCGCAACGCTGTCTCGCGATCCTCGCGCTGGCCTTTCGCCGTCAGCATCAGGACCGGCAATTGCTTCGTCGCCGGTGTCGCGCGCAGACGCCGCAGGATCTCGTAGCCGTCCATGTCAGGCAACATGACGTCGAGAACAAGCACGTCCGGCGGCGTGTCGAGCGCGGTGCGCAGCGCCTTCGGCCCCTCGGTTTCGACGGATACTTCATAGCCCGCCCGTTCCAACAGGAACGTCAGCGACGTCAGAATATTCTGTTCGTCTTCGGCAAGCAGGACACGTGCTGGCATTGTCAGCGTTCCCTCCCGGATTGTTGTCTGTCTTATGCAGACTTTCGGAGATTAGACGGTAATTCCTCCGCCGCTTCAATATCTGTGTTCGCGCGGTCGCGCCCTAGGTGCTGGTCAGCGGATCGATCACGCGGTGCGGACAGGCGTCTCTCGGGCACAGTCGGCAGCTCGGCCCGATCTCCTCGAGACGGGTGTCGTCGTCCGGGGCGTACACGGTTTTGGCGGCGTCTTCCTCGCTCATGGCGATCATGTCGGTGACATAGTGGCGTGGATTGCCGTATTCGATCTTGCCCTGGCTGATCGCCTTGGCGACGAACACGAAGCGAGCGCCGGACGGGAAAATCGCCCGCTGACGGAACAGCATGTCGGGAGACTGCTGTGCGCGAAACAGGACCCACAGCGGGCACGCCGCCGCATAGCGCGGCACCGGCATGCGCTCCAGCCCGTGCATGCGGATGATGGTGCCCGCCGCATTGGCGCGGAAGTACCCGAACGCCGGCACGTCCTCGCTTTCCGCGAGCGCGGTCAGGCGCTGGCAGACGATGTCGGTGTCACAGGCGAATTCGGCGCTCAAAGCTTCGATGTCGTAGCGCGCCGCCACGGCGGCATCGCGGAAGGAGTTCATCGGCAGGAGGATCGCCGCCAGTGCATATTCCATCAACAGTTCACGGGCCCGGTTCTGCCCTGCATTGGTGGCGATCTGCGGTTGCGCGGCAATGATGCGGTCGATGGTCTCGCCCAGGTTCTGTTGCGCCACGTCGCGGGCCACATGGCGGCGCAGCTTCAGACTCTGACCGCCGATTTCGGCGACCAGTCCGGCGCTGATCGCCTCGATCTCGGGGAAATGATTGCCGCGGGATTCGAACAGCGCCTCCACCTCGTCGACGGGGGTGAAGACCTTTTCGTCCTCCGATGCCTTGTCGAGGTATACCGCCAGCGCCTCGGCGACGTCGGACAATGTGCGGCTTTCCTCGAAGACGATGCGGTCGAACTCCTTGCGGCGGTCTTCGGGAATGTCGGCATAGTCGTTGATGATTTCCGCGATCGAACGGACCGCGGCGATGCGGGTCAGGATGCGATGGATGTTTTCGCTCAGGAACGGATCGTTCGACAGCCGGTCCGACAGCACATAGGCGCGCTCGGTGGCCTCGCGTTCGGACCGCGCAAGCCCGGCGATACCGCGCGCCCAACCCGGAAAGCGGCCGATCAGCTCGTTGATCCGCTCTTCCTCGACGCCGAGTCCGCCGAGTGCCGGCAGATGTGCGATCTCGCCCAGCGTGATCGACAGTCGGCGTTCGGAAATATCGTCGAGCTCGCTCAGCGAGATGTCCAGCGCCGCCGCGATCTTGCCGAGCAGCGGCCCGGCGATGCGCCGTTTATTCCATTCGATGAGGTTCAGATACGACGGCGAGATGCCGACTTTCTTGGCCAGTTCCGCCTGTGTCGTGCCGACTTCGCGGCGCCTTTGGCGGATGCGGGTTCCCAGAATTGAGCTGAGCAATGGACCCTCCGGAATGCTGCGGCGCACAACAAAAACTGTGAATGATTAACAAATTAACATTTTTATTTGTCGTATTATTTACAAAAATATCATTGAAAGTCAAATAGATACTAGACTCTTTACAGCATTGCTTCATTGTACGCGGCAGGATGAGTTCATCCTCAAGTCTCGGGTCGCCGTGGGTCACGTCCGGCGGCCTCCAGAGGCATTCAATGAAAGCGTTTTGGGAGATCCATTATGAATAAGTTTACGATCAACCGTCGGAATCTGTTGAAAGGTTCGGCGGCTTTGGGCGTTGGCCTGGCCACGCCGACTATCTTCTCAAGCAATGCCTGGGCGGCCGGTTACACGAATGAGCCGAAGGGTAAAACCGTTACGTTCGGTTTCAACGTGCCGCAGACCGGTGCGTATGCCGACGAAGGCGCGGACGAACTGCGCGCGTACGAACTGGCTGTCGAACACATCAACGGTGAAGGCGACGGCGGTATGCTGAACACCTTCTCGTCGAAGGCGCTCAAGGGCAACGGTGTGAACGGCAAGAAGGTCGTGTTCGTCACGGGTGACACGCAGACCAAATCCGATGCCGCACGTGCCAGCGCCAAGCGCATGATCGAAAAAGACGGCGCCATCATGATTACCGGCGGCTCGTCCTCGGGCGTGGCCATCGCCGTTCAGGGTCTGTGCCAGGACGCCGGCGTCATCTTCATGGCCGGTCTGACTCACTCCAACGACACCACCGGCAAGGACAAACGTGCCAACGGTTTCCGTCACTTCTTCAACACGGAAATGACCGGCGCCGCGCTGGCCCCGGTGCTGAAGAACGCGTTTGGTTCCGAGCGTACGGCCTACCACCTGACCGCCGACTACACCTGGGGCTGGTCGCAGGAAGGTTCGATCAAGAAGTACACCGAAAAGCTCGGCTGGAACACGGCGGCTGCCGTTCGTACCCCGCTCGGCGCCGGTGACTTCTCGCAGTACATCACGCCGGTCCTCAACTCGGGCGCCGACGTTCTGGTGCTCAACCACTACGGCCGTGACATGGTGAACTCGCTGACGCAGGCGGTTCAGTTCGGTCTCCGTGACAAACAGGTCAACGGTAAGGACTTCGCCATCGTCGTTCCGCTGTACTCGCGTCTCATGGCGCAGGGTGCCGGCGAAAACGTCAAAGGCATCTTCGGGTCCACGAACTGGCACTGGTCGCTGCAGGACGAAGGCTCCAAGGCGTTCGTCAAATCGTTCGGCAAAAAGTACGGCTTCCCGCCGTCGCAGGCCGCGCACACCACGTACTGCCAGGCCATTCTGTATGCGGATGCCTGCCAGCGTGCCGGTACGTTCATGCCGTCGGGCGTCGGTAAAGCCCTCGAAGGCTTCAAGTTCGACGGCCTCGGCAACGGTCCGACCGAATACCGTGCCGAAGACCACCAGTGCTTCAAGGACGTTCTTGTTGTGAAGGGTAAGGAGAACCCGGACTCCAAGTTCGACGTTCTCGAAGTCGTCGAAGTGACCCCGCGCAGCCAGGTCGAATATCCGGCCAGCATGCTGGGTGGTAATCTCGGCCCGTACAACAACGGCGCTTGATGATCACCTGACTATAGGTTTGGTCGCCCCGGCTTTAAGCCGGGGCGGCTATCCTGCGTAGGGACATATATATAATGGACGCAATTCTCCTTCAGGTGCTGAACGGGTTGGATAAGGGTGGCGCGTACGCCCTGATTGCACTCGGTCTGACGATTATTTTCGGAACGCTCGGTGTCGTGAATTTCGCGCACGGTGCGCTTTTCATGTTGGGTGCGTTTTGCGCCGTATCGATCAAGGCGATTTTGAGCCTCGATCTGGTGACGCTCGATCCGACCAAAACCACCGCGTGGGGGACGCCGCTTGAAATCCGCCAGCCTTACGTCGAGGCCTGGTTCGGCGATTTCGGGACAACCCTTCTGGAATATTCTGTTCCGGTATCCATCCTGATCGCCATCCCCGTGATGCTGCTGCTCGGCATCATCATGGAACGGGGGCTTATTCGTTATTTCTATAAACGTCCGCATGCGGACCAGATTCTGGTCACTTTCGGTCTTGCGATCGTGTTGCAGGAAATCATCAAAAGTATTTTCGGCGCCAACCCGATCCCGCAACCGGCGCCGGAAACCATGCAGGGCATGATCGACTTCGGGATCGCCATCGGCTTCGATGCCGGGAACGTCGTCTATCCGATGTGGCGGCTCATTTACTTCCTCTTCTCGCTCGTCATCATCGGTCTGGTTTTCGCGTTCTTGCAGTTCACCACGTTCGGCATGGTCGTGCGCGCCGGGATGGCGGACCGCGAAACGGTCGGGCTGCTCGGCATCGATATCGACCGGCGCTTCACCATCGTGTTCGGCATCGCGGCGGTCGTCGCCGGTCTGGCCGGGGTGATGTACACGCCGATCCTCAGCCCCGACTATCACATGGGCATGGACTTCCTGGTATTGAGTTTCGTCGTCGTCGTTGTCGGCGGCATGGGGTCGCTCGGCGGCGCAGTGCTGTCGGGCTTCTTGCTCGGCATCCTGCAGAGCTTCGCATCGATGAACGAGGTGAAGGACATTCTGCCGGGGATCGACCAGATCATTATTTACCTGATTGCGGTGGCCATTCTCCTGATACGGCCGCGCGGCTTGATGGGCCGCAAAGGCGTGATGGAGAATTGATATGAGCCTTATCGACATGCATAAAAAAGACTGGCTGCTGTTCATCGGTTTTGCCGCCGTGACGTTGCTGGCGCCGATCATCTTCACGCCTATCGGCGCGGGGTATCCCGATCTTCTGCAGAAGTTCGCGATCTACGGCATCTTCGCGCTCGGCTTCAACATCCTGTTCGGGCTGACGGGTTATCTGTCGTTCGGCCACGCCGCGTTTCTTGGCGTCGGATCGTACACGGCGGTGTGGACCTTCAAGATGCTCTCCATGAACCCGATCCCGGCAATCATCTTCGCGACCATCGTCGGCGGACTGTTCTCGGCACTGATCGGTTTCATTTCGTTGCGCCGCACAGGGATCTATTTCTCGATCCTGACACTGGCCTTCGCGCAGATGAGCTACAACATGGCGTATTCCGTGCTGACGCCGATCACCAACGGCGAGACCGGCCTGCAACTCGCGCAGTCCGACCCGCGCGTGCTCGACGTCGCGTTCGGCCGCGATTACGGCGCCGTGCTGCCGTCGTCCGATCTGTTCGGGATCGATATGACCGGTTATCCCGGTTTCTATTTCTGCGGTGTGGTGCTGATCATCTGCTTCTTCATCGCGCTCCGGATTTTCCGTTCACCGTTCGGCATGATGTTGCGCGCGGTGAAGTCGAACCAGAACCGCATGAACTACACCGGCCTTAACACGCGTCCCTACGCGCTGACGGCGTTCATCATCTCCGGCATGTACGCCGGGCTGGCGGGCGGGTTGCTGGCGGTCACCGATCCGCTCGCGGGCGCCGAACGCATGCAGTGGACGGCGTCGGGCGAGGTCGTGCTGATGACCATTCTCGGCGGTGCCGGGACGCTGCTCGGTCCGGTGATCGGTGCCGGTGTCATCAAGTATTTTGAAAACATCTTCTCGGCATTTAACGAAACCATCTTGATGCAGGCATATTCGATGCTGCCCGAGACGCTACAGCACATCATGGTGAACGTTTCCTCGCTGTTCGTTGGCGAGGGGTGGCATCTGACCCTGGGCGCATTGTTCATGCTGATCGTCATCTTCCTGCCGGGCGGGCTGATGGAGGGATTGAAGCGTCTCCGCAATCTCTTTGCCAAACCGTCCGGCGGGGAAGGCCCCGGCAACAGCGCGGATGCCGTCCCGCAACCCGCGAACCCGGCGTGAGGACAGGACCATGAGCATTCTGACAATCGTCGATCTGAACAAAAGCTTCGGCGGCCTGCGCGCGCTGAGCAATGTCAACCTGAACATCGAGCAAGGCACCGTGCATGCGATCATCGGCCCCAATGGCGCCGGCAAGTCGACGCTGCTGAACTGCTTCGTCGGACGGCTTGAACCGGACACCGGTTCGGTGACGTTCGACGGCACATCCTTGCTGGGCATCGATCCGCACGAGATCAATCAGCTCGGCGTCAGCCGGGTGTTCCAGACACCGGAGATCTTTGGCGATCTGTCGGTGCTGGATAACGTGATGATCCCCGGCTTCGCCCGGCGCGACGGCTCGTTCCGCCTCAATGCCTGGAGCCGCGTCCGGCGCAAGGGACCGATCGCCGAGAAGGCAATGAGCATGTTGTCCGATGTCGGCCTCGACGCGAAATCGAGCCAGATCGCGGGTCAGCTTTCGCGCGGTGACAAACGCCGTCTCGAACTGGCGATGTGTCTGGTGCAGGAGCCGAAGCTTCTGCTACTCGACGAGCCGACTGCCGGCATGGCGCGCGCCGATACCAACAACACGATCGAACTGATGCAGCGGATCGCCAAACGCGGCGTCACCATGGTGGTGATCGAACACGACATGCACGTGGTGTTCTCGCTCGCCGATAGAATCAGCGTGCTTGCGCAAGGCACGGTCATCGCCGAGGATTTGCCTGAGAAAATCAAAGGCGATTCGCGGGTGCAAGAAGCGTATCTCGGGGGGGCCCATTTATGAGTGTGTTGCCAGTGATGAAAAACAGTGACGACCAATCCAGCGAAGATGCGGCGCCATCGACGGCAACCGACGGCGCGCCGGCGTATTTTTCGTGCTCGGATATTCATGCCTATTACGGGGAAAGCTATATCGTTCAGGGGGTCAGCTTCGACATCCGCGAAGGCGAGATCGTTGCCCTTCTGGGCCGTAACGGCGCCGGCAAGACATCGACGTTGCGCGCCATTGCCCGGGTCGACGACCCGCGCCTGACGCAGGGCGAGGTCTGGCTCGACGGGCAGCCGCTGCACACCATGCGTGCGCATCAGGCGGCACGCCACGGCATCGGTCTGGTGCCGGAAGACCGCCGCATCATTCAGGGGCTCACCGTCGAGGAGAATCTTAAGCTGGCGCAGATCGCGCCACCAATCGGCTGGTCGCTGGAACAGATTTACGAGCTGTTCCCGCGTCTGGGCGAACGCCGCTCGCAGGAGGGGACGACGTTGTCGGGCGGGGAGCAGCAGATGCTGGCGATAAGCCGCACGCTGGCCCGCGACGTCAAACTGCTGTTGCTGGACGAGCCTTATGAGGGGCTGGCACCGGTCATCGTGCAGGAAATCGAAAAGACGCTGGAACGGATCAAATCTCTCGGCATGACCACGGTCATCGTCGAGCAGAACGCCATTGCCGCGCTGCATCTTGCCGACCGTGCCATCATTCTCGATATGGGCCAGGTGGTGTTCGACGGCACGGCAAAGGACGTGCTGGACGATCCCGACCTGCGTCAGCAGTATCTGGCGATCTGACGCCACGCATAACACGGCTTAGACTTGAAACGGTCCTTCGGGGCCGTTTTTTTTGTCGGTTCACCGGGGCCAGGAAAAAAGCCACGGAAATGCAATGGCGAATTGATTGAAAAATTCGATCAAGATTGCGTAAATAATGCGAATATCAATTGAGACTGAAATTTGCGATAAATCGGGCTTTCGGAAACATAGCGGGCGTAAAGCGATGGAAAACGCATCTATCTGGTCAACGAACAGGCTGGCGGCGTGGGCCGAGGTGTTGCGGTTCGAGGACTTATCACCGGACGTTGTCGCCATGGTCGAGGATTGCGTGCTCGATGCCATCGGCTGCGCCATCGCCGGGCTGGAAACGGGCGGGGCGCGCGCCGTGCGGGACATGGCCGAGGCAAGTTACGGCGCCGGGACATCGAGCGTCTGGTTCACGGACACCTGTCTCGGGTCCATTGGCGCCGCCTACGCGAACGCGGCCGCGGTGTCGGCGCTCGATATCGATGATGGGCATCGTTTGGCGATGGGCCATCCGGGTGCGGCGGTGATCCCGACGGCGCTGGCGGTCGGTGAAGCGCTGGGATCCGACGGGCGCGACATCGTCACTGCAATCGTCGCCGGATACGAAATCGCCGTGCGGCTCGGCCATGCGGAAATCAAGAAACCGTATCATACAGGCAACTGGACGGGTTTCGGTGCGGCGGTTGCGGCGGCGAAGCTGATGCACCTGCCGGCCGACGAGATCGCCCAGGCGCTGGCGATCACGGCATACCACAGCCCGCGCCTGCACGACCTGACGCAGTCGCAGTTCATGGGCGCGGACGTGAAGGAATCAATTCCGTGGTCGGTGGTCACAGGCTTGTCGGCGGCGGAACTTGCGCGGCGCGGGTTTACCGGCTGCCGCGATGCGCTGGACCTGGAAGGGCGCTTCGACCCCGCTGTCACCTGTAACGGGCTGGGCACCGGTTTCCAGATCATGGGCACATACTTCAAGGAGTATTCCGTCTGCCGCTGGGCGCATACATCGATCAAGGGCCTCGCCGAAATCATGCACGAAGAAGGATTGCAGGCCGACGATCTGGTGCACGTCGAGGTCGATACGTTTGAGCAGGCGGCGGCGCTCAACAACTTCGCCGATCCATCCAACTTTATTTCCGCGCAATACAGTCTGCCGTTCACCATGGCCGTCGCCGCCGTGTTGGGCGAAGACGCCATGTCGCCGCTGTCCGAAGACACCATCGGCAATCCCGATGTGGTTGCCGTGGCGAAACGGATCGCCATCAATCACGACCCGGACATGGACAGTTATCTGCCGTTGCGCGCGCCGGGGCGCGTCACCGTCAAAACCAGTTCCGCGACGTTCGAGAAAACCGTGATCACAGCCTGGGGCGATGCCGGCGGCGATACGGGGCGTGATGCGTACCGCGCCAAATTTACGCGCCTCGCCGCGCGCGCCATTGCCGGCGAACGTTCCGCCGCCATCGTCGATGGCGTCGACCGGCTGGCGGCGGGCGAGGTCCGGGCGTTGTCCGGTGCGCTTTTGGGGGCTCGGGGAGCGGCGCCCGTCAGGAGCGTCGGGTGACATTCGATCAGATCGAAACCTTCTATCTGATTGCAACGCTTGGCACCTACCGTCAGGCCACGGAGCGGCTGAATGCGACACAGCCGACACTGTCGGCGCGAATCGCCGCGCTGGAACACCGGCTCGGCGTTTCGTTGTTCAATCGTGCCGGGCACCGCGTTGCGCTGACGCCCGAAGGCCGCCAGTTTCTGATCTATGCCGAAAAACTCCTGCAGACCCGTGCAGAAGCGCTGCGCGCTTTGGGTGGTGGTGACGATGTCGTCGGTATTTTCCGCATCGGTGCCGCCGATACCATGGCGATCACGTGGGTGCCGGGGTTCCTTGCGCATCTCCGCGAGAAGCATCCGCAGGCGACGTTCGAGCTGAACATCGCACCTTCGCACCAGCTTCGCGAAGACCTTTTGAACCGGCAGATCGATATCGCCTTCATGGTTGGCCCGGAATCGAGCGCCGATATCATCAATCTGCCGCTTTGCATCTGTCCGATGGTGTTGGCGGCGGCGCCGTCGCTCGGTCTGCCGGCGGGCAAGGTCAGCAATGCGGACCTCGCGGCATTCGACATCTTCACGTTCGACCGGCGCACGCGCCCGTACCACCAACTGCAGCAATATCTGCACGATCTGGGAGATACCGATATCCGGCTCAGCCCGGTGAACTCGCTTCAGGCCGTGGTGTTGATGATCGAAAAAGGGCTGGGCGCAGGGGCGGTGCCGCTCTGCGTCGTCGAAGAGCAAATCGCGTCCGGGAAACTGATCAAGGTGCAGAGCGATATCGCGTTGCCCGACATTCACTTCTCCATCGGCTACGTGGCGGGACCCGACGCCAGCGCTTCGGCTGCCGTGGGGGCGCTCGCGCGGGCGTATCTGAAAGCGCTCGGCTCCACGAACTCCATCGAAATTATCGATTAAGATTGATATTTTATATCAATTTGATCAATGAAGCGTGCCGCTGTACCTCATAACGCGTATCCAGTACGGGAGTGATGACACATGGATTGGCGGGCAGGCACGGATATCGGCGGCACTTTCACCGATATCGCCTACATCGATAACGACGGGTTTCTGTTCACGGAAAAAGTACCGTCGACACCGGACAACTATGGACGCGGCGTGGTCGAGGGACTGGGAGCACTGGCGGAAAAGCAGTCGCTTGATGCCGCAGCGCTCAGCGAAATGGCGCACGGCTGCACGGTGGCGACGAATGCGATTCTCGAAGGCAAGGGGGCGCGTACGGCATTGCTGACGACGGCCGGATTCCGCGATGTTCTCGAACTACGCCGTATCCGTGTGCCGCGCCTGTACGAGCCGCTTTATATCAAGCCCGCGCCATTGGCGCCGCGCAATCTGCGCTTCGAGATCAATGAACGGATCGGCGCTGACGGCAGCGTCGTCACGCCGCTGAACGAGGACGACGTGCGCCGCGCCGCTGCCGCCATCCGCGCCGCCGGGGCCGAGGCGGTCGCCGTCTGTTTCCTGCATTCGTACCGCAACCCCGACCACGAACGGCGCGCCGGCGAAATGCTGCAGGAACTGCTGTCCGATCTGTTCATCTCGCTGTCCATCGACATCCTGCCGCAGATTCGCGAATACGAACGCACTTCGACGACGGTCATCAATGCCTATGTCGGGCCGCCGGTACGGCGTTACTTGGAAGGCATGGCCAGCGATCTGAAGTCATCCGGCATGGACACCGACATCATGATCATGCAGTCGTCGGGCGGCACCGTGGGTGCGCAATCGGTGCTGGAGAAACCGGCGCAGATCATCGAATGCGGCCCGGCGGCGGGCGTCGTCGGCGCTGCGTACCTGTGCAACCGGCTCGGCATCGACAGCGCCATCACCTTCGACATGGGCGGCACCACGGCGAAAGGGTCGCTGATCGAGGACAACGCCTTGATCTATGCCGAGAACTATGAGGTCGGTGCCTCCATGAGCACCGCCGGCACCATCGCGGGCGGTGCGGGATATGCGCTCAGCTTGCCGGTCATCGATATCTCCGAGGTCGGCGCCGGAGGCGGTTCGATCGTCAGCGTCGACCGGGGCGGTGCGATCAAGATCGGACCGGAAAGCGCCGGCGCGGTGCCGGGCCCGGCATGCTATGACGCGGGCGGCGACTTGCCGACCGTCACCGATGCGAATGTGGTGATCGGCTTCTTGAACCAGACCGGTCTCGCCGGCGGCAGCGTGCCGATCAAGGCGTCACTTTCCGCCGACGCCATCGACAGGACCGTTGCCAAACCGCTCGGTCTCGATCTGATGAAGGCGGCCTACGGCGTGCACGAAGTCGCCAACGCGACGATGGTCCGTGCGCTGAAGGCCGTCACCACCTATCGCGGCCGCGACCCGCGCGATTTCGTCATCATCGCGTTCGGCGGCAACGGCGGTGTGCACGGCGCCGGCATGGCGCGCAGCCTGGAAGTGAAGCGTGTCATCGTGCCGCCCGCCGCAGGTGTGTTCAGCGCCGTCGGGCTGTTGGTGGCGAAACGTTCGGTGACGGTGGTCGGGGCCTTTTCGAGCGTGCTGTCGGCATTCGACGGCACGGCCATTGCTCCGCTCAAGCAAAAGCTGGAAACGCAATCGTGCAGCTTGCTCAACCTGCCCGCAGGGGACGCATTGTTCGAATACGCACTCGACATGCGTTATGTCGGCCAAGCGTTCGAATTGTCGATCCCGGTGCCGGGCGGCGATGTCGCCAAGGCCGATGCGGCTGCTTTGCGCGCCGCCTTCGAAAGCGAACACGAACGCCGCTTCGGTCACAAGTTCGATGCCGGCAACGATGTCGAGGTCGTCGCCGTCAAGGTTGCCGCAACGGCGCGGGACAACCCGCTGCCGGACCAACTTCGCGCGCACAAGCCGGCGGTCGAGGCCGCCGTGCGCGAGGTCTACTTCGGCGACGCGTTCGGGGTTTTGCAAACGCCGGTCATCGGCCGCGATGCGCTGAACTCGACGCCGCGCACCGGCCCGTTCATCGTCGAGGAATACGAAGGCACCACCGTGGTCCCGCCGGATGCCTCGGCGCACCTGGACGCCTTCGACAATATCGTCATCGACCTGGAGTACGGCAAATGAGCGACAGCACGACAGCGCGCAATGCCACCGATCCGTTCCTGCTCGAAGTGCTGCGCAATGCCTTCGACACCATCGCCGAGGAAATCACGTTGACGATCATCCGCACGGCCTATTCGCAGATCGTGCGCGATTCGCTCGATTTCTCGACGGCGCTGTGCGATGCGCGCGGGCGCACGCTGGCGCAGGGCGTGTGCACGCCGATGCATCTCGGCAGCTTCCACGACGCGCTTTTGAACATGGTTCGCGAGATCGGCGACGACCTGCACGAAGACGACTATTACATCATGAACGATCCGTACGCGGCGGAAGGCCAGCACCTGCCGGATATCTACGTGGTCAAGCCGGTGTTCGTCGACGGCATGCTCAAGGGCTGGTCGACGACGTTGGCGCACCATTCCGATGTCGGCGGCATCGTCGCCGGGTCAAACGCGCTGGGCGCGACGGAAATCTGGCAGGAAGGTCTGCGGCTGCCGGTGCTCAAGCTGGTTGATCGGGGTGTGCGCAACGAGACGCTGTGGAAGATCATCGGTCTCAACGTCCGCACGCCGGACCTGGTTTTCGGCGATTTGCAGGCGCAGATGGCGGCGTGTGCCACCGGCGCCAAGGGTATGCAAAAGCTCTACGCCCGCTATGGCATGGAGGTGATCGATCAGGCCATTGACGATCTCAACGATTATACGCGCCGGTTGGCCGAAGCGGAACTGTCGGATATCCCGAACGGTACGTATCGCTTCACGGATCACATCGACGGTATTGGCGATGATCCCGAGCCGATCATCCTCAATGTCGCCGTTACGGTCGAGGACCGCAGCGTGATCGTCGATTGGGACGGCTCGTCGACGCAGGTCGAAGGCGGCGTGAACTCGACCTTTCCGTTCACCAAGGCATGCGCCTACGCGGCGCTGCGCTCGGTGATGAAGGCCGATATTCCCAACTGTCACGGCTTCACCGACGTGGTCGATGTACGCGCGCCCAGCGGCACCGTCGTGCGGCCGGTTTCGCCGGGGCCGTGCGGCGCTCGGGGCATCACCGGATACCGGATGATCGACTGCCTGTTCGGGGCCTTGGCGCAGGCCGTGCCGGACCGCATCACGGCCGACGGCTCGGGCGGCTCGACCCTGCCGACGATTTCCGGAACGCAAAACGGCAAGCCCTATATCTTTTGTGAAACCGCGATGGGCACATGGGGCGCGAGCGGCAGTGCGGATGGTCAGGAAGGGGTGCCGCACATCGGCGCCAACCAATCCAACGTACCCGTGGAAATGATCGAAACGACGTATCCGATCCGCATCGAAAACTATGGTTTCGTCGCCGACAGCGGCGGCCCCGGCAAGCACCGGGGCGGGATGGCGATCCAGCGCGATTACCGGGTGCTGTCCGACACTGCGTTGTTGAACGTCCGCTCCGACAAACGCGCCTATCCGCCGCACGGCTTGTTCGGCGGCAACGCGGGGGCGCCGTCAATGAACGTTCTGCGCGGCGAAGACGGCGAGCGGGTGCTGCCGGTGCTCCTCAGCGAGCCGGTGCGCATGATAAAGGACGACATGTTCTGCCACCAGATGCCGAGCGGCGGCGGCTATGGCGCGGCGCTGGAGCGTGACCCGGCGCTGGTGCTGGGCGACGTGGTCCTCGGTAAGGTCACCGTCGAAGGGGCCAGGCGCGATTACGGCGTCATCGTGAATGAGGCGGACGGCACATTTACGGTTGAAACGGACGCGACGGCAAAAGAACGGGCCGCGCGCGCCGGGGAAGCCTAAAGGAAATCGAAACCGCGCACCTTGAGCGCGGCACGCAGGCCGTCACGGGGGCGGGTCGAGAATTTCTTGTCGACCTCGTCGGACCACGAAGCGTCCGTCGTTTCCTTGCCGATGGCGTCGTAATGCGCTTTCAGATCGGCGTCATAGGGATCGACGACGCCCAGCGATGCGGCCGCGTCATAGCGTTCGCGATGCACGATCCCGGATAAGGGCATGCGCGGTTTCTGTTTCGGCGCTTCGTCGGGGAAGCCGAGACACATGCCGAATACGGCATAGACCCGTTTCGGCAGGTCGAGTATCTCGGCGATTTCTTCCGGTTTGTTGCGCATGGCGCCGATCATGACGCCCTGAATACCAAGGCTTTCCGCCGACACATAAGCTGCCATGCCGACAAGCGCCGCGTCGATGGTCGCCACCAGCCCCAGTTCCAGATTGTTGTCGTCGGCGCTGTGGCCGTTGCGGTTGAAGGCCGCTTCGATTCGCGTCAGATCGGCGAGAAACGCCAGGAACACCGGGCACGTGACGATGTGTTTCTGATTGCCGCAAGGGACCGCGAGCCGTTCCTTGATTGCCGGATCGCGCACCACGACGACGCTGTATGCCTGCACGTTCGACGACGTGGGCGCGCGTAACGCAGCGCCCAGAATGGCATCGACATGGGCGTCCGTGACGGGAACATCGGAATACTTCCGGATGCTGCGGCGTTGTGCCAGCACATCAATGGTTTCGCTGTGGATCGGGTTTGCAGCGGTGTCTGGGCTCATAAAAAAGACTCCGGGTTCTTTTGACTTTGATGACGCGAAGCGGAATCATGCCCCGAGGCGCAAACGGTTTGCAAACTACCATTCATATTCGTAAAATATATATTGTATTAGTCGAATATGTAGGGCCTAAAGGGGAGGGTGACCGTGTGATTGATATGAATCAATTACGTTTGTTGCGGTTGCCCTTAATGTTCCAGCAGATGGTGCCCGTCGGGTGCCGTCTCTTGTGTGCAAGACGGGGTTGAGACAATGAATTTTTTGATCATTCTACCGCTCGCCATCGGCGCGCTTCTCGGGCTGTATCTGTCCGCAGGCGCCGTCGATACGACGATATATCTGCACGGGATGCTGCTGACGGTGTTTTGCGTCGTCGGCATTTTCCGTGTCATCAAATCCGGTGGTGATGCCGGGGGGCCCGCTAATCCGAACTCGGCGATCAATTACAACGACGCCGTCGTCAGGGCGGGTGTGATTGCAACCACGTTCTGGGGCGTGATCGGCTTTACGGTCGGTCTGGTGATTGCCCTGCAACTGGCGTTTCCGGTCCTCAACCTCGATCTGCCGTGGACCAGCTTCGGCCGGTTGCGGCCGTTGCACACGTCGGCGGTGATTTTCGCCTTCGGCGGCAACGCACTGCTGATGACCTCTTTCCATGTCGTGCAGCGCACCTGTCAGGCACGCCTGGCCGGCGGTTTCGCACCGTGGTTCGTATTCTGGGGCTACCAGTTGGTGATTGTGCTCGCCGCGACCGGGTATGTCTTCGGGATCACGCAGGGCCGAGAATACGCCGAACCGGAATGGTACGTCGATCTGTGGCTGACCATCGTCTGGGTGGTGTATCTGCTGGTATTCCTGGGCACGCTCTGGAAACGCAAAGAGCCGCACATCTATGTCGCCAACTGGTTCTACCTGGCGTTCATCGTCACGGTGGCAATGCTGCATATCGTCAACAACCTGGCCCTGCCGGTCAGCTTCTTCGGCGCCAAGTCGTACTCGCTGTTCTCCGGCGTTCAGGACGCGCTGACGCAGTGGTGGTACGGCCATAACGCCGTCGGCTTCTTCCTGACGGCCGGCTTCCTCGGCATCATGTATTATTATGTGCCGAAACAGGCCAACCGCCCGGTGTATTCGTACCGGCTGTCGATCGTGCACTTCTGGTCGCTGATCTTCCTGTACATCTGGGCCGGTCCGCACCACCTGCACTACACCGCGCTGCCGGACTGGGCGCAGACGCTGGGCATGACCTTCTCGATCATGCTGTGGATGCCGAGCTGGGGCGGGATGATCAACGGCCTGATGACGCTGTCGGGGGCGTGGGATAAGCTCCGCACCGATCCGATCCTGCGTATGATGGCGATCTCCGTGGCCTTCTACGGGATGTCGACCTTCGAAGGTCCGCTGATGAGCATCAAGGCGGTGAACTCCTTGAGCCACTACACGGACTGGACCATCGGCCACGTGCACTCCGGTGCGCTCGGCTGGGTCGGCATGGTCAGCTTCGGCGCCATCTACTTCCTGGCACCGGTAATGTTCAACCGTGAAAAGCTCTACTCGCTGCGCCTCGTCTCGGCCCACTTCTGGCTGGCGACGTTGGGCATCGCGCTGTACGCGGCTGCCATGTGGGTTTCCGGCATTCTGCAGGGCCTGATGTGGCGTTCGTACGACTCGCTCGGCTTCCTCGAATACTCGTTCGCGGAAACCGTCGATGCCATGCACCCGTTCTATGTGATCCGGGCACTGGGCGGCGCACTTTATGTGCTGGGCGCCTTGATCATGGCCTGGAACGTCATCCAGACGGCGCGGGGCAACGTGCGTACGGAAAAACCCTATGTCGATGCGCTTGCGCAACCGGCTAGCGCGTAAAGGAGATCGAACATGTTCGACCACGGTAAAATTGAACGCAATTCGATCCTTCTTGTGATCGGTATCCTCGTCGTCGTTTCCATCGGCGGCATCATCGAGATCGCGCCGCTGTTCTATCTGGAAAGCACGATCGAAAAGGTGAAGGGCGTGCGCCCGTACACCCCGCTCGAACTGGCCGGTCGCAACATCTATATCCGTGAGGGTTGCTACAACTGTCACAGCCAGATGGTGCGTCCGTTCCGCGACGAGCTGGAACGTTACGGCCACTACTCGCTGGCAGCGGAAAGCATGTATGACCACCCGTTCCAGTGGGGTTCGAAGCGGACCGGACCCGATCTGGCCCGTGTCGGCGGCAAGTACTCTGACGACTGGCATCGCACGCACCTGATCGATCCGCGTGCACTGGTGCCGGAAAGCGTGATGCCGGGCTATCCGTTCTTGGCCGAGACGCCGGTGCGGAGCCACGACATCGTCGATCACCTGAAAGCCAACGTTATGGTCGGCGTGCCGTATACCACTGAAATGATCGAAGCGGCGCCGACCGATATGGCGGCCCAGGCCGATCCCGACAGTGACGGCGCGGACGGTGTGACGGAACGTTATCCGGGTGCAAACGTGCGCAATTTCGACGGTAAGCCGGGTCAACCGACCGAGCTTGACGCTCTGATTGCCTATCTCCAGGTCCTCGGCACGATGGTCGATTTCTCGTCCTATAACGCCGAAGACAACCTGCGCTGAGGAGAATCATCATGGATTATCACACACTTGCCGAGTTCGCCCAGACTTGGGGGCTCGTTTACATGATGGTTCTTTTTGCCGGGGTGCTGATCTACGCACTCAGACCCGGCGCAAAGAAGACGTTTGACCGCGCGGCGCAGATTCCGCTCAAGGAGGATTGAGAGATGGCCGAGAAACACGTTGATGAAATCTCCGGCACCGCAACGACCGGACACGAGTGGGACGGCATCCGCGAACTGGACAATCCTCTGCCGCGCTGGTGGCTGTGGATCTTCTATGCCTGTGTCGTCTGGTCGATCGGCTACTACATCGCCTATCCGGCGATCCCGCTGGTATCGAGTTACACCAAGGGCATGCTGGGCTACAGCTCGCGCGCCGAGGTGCACAAGGAAGTTGCCGCCGCCAAGGCTGCGCAGGCGGACCAGTTGCAGGCGATTGCCTCCGCCTCGCTCGAGGAAATCCGCACCAAGCCGGAACTGCTCGAATTCGCGCTGGCGGGCGGCAAGTCGGCGTTCAACGTCAACTGCTCGCAGTGTCATGGTTCCGGGGCTCAGGGTGCGGTCGGTTATCCGAACCTGAACGACGATGAATGGATCTGGGGCGGTTCGCTGGACGCGATCCACACCACCATCACGCACGGTGCCCGGAACACGCAAAGCGACGACGCACGTATCTCGCAAATGCCGGCGTTCGTGAAGGACGAAATCCTGACCAGTGAGCAGGCCGGTGACGTCGCCGAATTCGTGATGTCGCTTTCCGGCCAGTCGAGCGATGCCGCCGCCGCCGGGCGAGGTCAGCCGCTGTTCGAGGAGAACTGCGTGGCCTGTCATGGCGAAGGCGGGGTCGGCATGGCCGAGCTTGGCGCGCCGCCGCTGAACAACAACATCTGGTTGTACAGTGGCGACAAGGCGACGATCGTCGAGACGATCTCGAACAGCCGTGGCGGCGTGATGCCGGCATGGGGCAAAATCCTTGACGAGGTGACGGTGAAACAACTCACGATCTACGTCCACTCGTTGGGTGGCGGGCAGTAGAAACGACAACTGCCGGCCCGTCTAAATGTCATCCCCGCTTCTGCGGGGATGACGGTTTTTGGCACAATGTTGAAGGCTGGAAATAATGAACAGCGCAAGCGACGCCACGAAAAACGAAAACAACAACGCCGAAATCACGCAACACGACGTGGAGGCGGTCAACAAGAGTGAGCATCGTTCGCTTTACAAGAAGCGCGTCAAGATTCACCCGAAGCGGGTTTGGGGCATGTTCCGCAAACTCAAGTGGTGGATCATGGCGCTGACCCTCGGCGTCTATTACATCACGCCGTGGCTGCGCTGGGACCGTGGCATGGGGGCGCCGGATCAGGCGGTTCTGATCGATTTCCCGCACCGCCGCTTTTATTTCTTCTTCATCGAGATCTGGCCGCAGGAAGTCTATTACTTCGCTGGCCTGTTGATCATGGCTGCGGTCGGCCTGTTCCTGGTGACCAGTATCGTCGGCCGAGCGTGGTGCGGGTATGCCTGCCCGCAGACCGTTTGGACCGATCTGTTCATCTGGGTCGAGCGGCTGGTCGAAGGCGACCGCGCCGCGCGTATCCGTCTCGACAAGGCGCCGATGTCGCTGTCGAAAGCGATGAAGCGCGTCACAAAGCACACGATCTGGCTATTGATTTCCGTTGCTACCGGGGGCGCGTGGATTTTCTATTTCGCCGACGCGCCGACGCTGGCCCAGGACTTTATCCTGCTGGACGCGCAGCCGGTTGCCTACATCACGGTCGCCGTATTGGCCTTTACCACCTATTCGCTGGGCGGGCTGATGCGCGAACAGGTCTGTACTTATATGTGCCCGTGGCCGCGCATCCAGGCGGCGATGATGGACGAACATTCGCTGACGGTGACTTACAAGGCCGACCGTGGCGAGCCGCGCGCGATCTACAAGAAAGGCGATAGCTTCGACAACCGGGGCGATTGCGTCGACTGTAAGGCCTGCGTCGTCGCGTGCCCCATGGGCATCGACATTCGCGACGGCCAGCAACTGGAATGCATCACCTGCGCGCTGTGTATCGATGCCTGTGACGATGTCATGTCCAAGGTCGGTCGCCCGCGCGGCCTGATCGATTACGACTCGGTCGCGGCCATGAATGCGCGGACCGAAGGCAAGCCGGCGAAGTTGAAGCCGATCCGTTTCCGCACCGTCGCGTATTTCTGTCTGTGGGCGGCGATCGGCCTGTTCATGCTGTTGGTCTTCGTCGGGCGGACCGAACTGGATATCAACGTGCTGCGTGATCGCAATCCGATCTTCACCAAGCTCAAGGACGGCTCGATCCAGAATGCGTACACCTTCAAGATTCTCAACAAGGCGCGGATCGAACGCTCCGTCTTCCTTGAAGTCACGGAACCGCAGGGTGCGCGCATGAAGGTCGTGGGGTCCGCCGAGACCGAACCTTCGATGACGACGCTGTTCGAACTGAACCCCGATACGTTGCAGAGCTTCCGGCTGCTGGTGCAGATGCCGGGCGACATGCTCGATGACGAAGCGACGGACATTACTTTCCAGCTTCGCGATATGTCCAACGGCGAAACTGCGACGTATAATAGTGTCTTCCGGGGCCCCGAACGATGAGCACGCTGACCATGGACGCAAAGCCGCCGCGCAAGATCACCGGTCGTATGGTGCTGATCGGGTTTATCGCGTTTTTCGGCACCATCGCCGCGGTCAACGGCGTCTTCATGTATTTCGCCTTGTCTACCTGGCCGGGGCTGACGACCGAGGATGCCTACAAGAAAGGCATCGCCTATAACCGCACGCTCGACGAGGCGGCGGCACAGGCACGCCTTGGCTGGCGGAGTGCCGTTGTCTTCGATGCGTCCGGTGACGTTCGCGTGCAAATGTCCGCGAAAGACGGTGCGCCGTTGCAAGGCATGCGCGTCGAAGTAACGTTGTCGCGCCCGCTCGGCAGCGAAACGGCAGAGGTGCTGGCGCTGCAGGAAGCCGCGCCGGGCGAATACACGGGCCGTGTCGCAGCGCCCGAACAGGGCCGCTGGAAAGCCGATATCCATGCGCAACTCAACGAAGACCGCTATCGCATGCGCCATGAGGTGATGGTGAAGTAATGAACGCCGTCGAGCCAGCAACGAAGGCTTCGCAACCGCTCGATGCCGGGGGTGCCGATTGCTGCGATGCCGGCGCACTCGCGAGCTTCACCACCGCACAAAGCGGGCCAACGCCGGTCGATGAAAACACGATCGCCATCAGCGATCCGTCGACCTTCGTCTCGCAAACGCCGGACGGGCTGGCGCGCCTGAACCTTTTTGTCGAAAATCTTCATTGCGCGGCGTGCATCGGCAAGATCGAGGGACGTCTTGCCAACGTGCCGGGTGTCGTCAGCGCGCGTGTGAACATGAGTACGCGGCGCCTGGTCATCACTTGGCGCGACGGCGAAGCCGACGCCGGGGACCTCATGCGGAAGGTGCACGCGCTGGGCTATCCGGTGACACCGTTTGATCCCGCCGAACTGGCGGGGGCGGAAAACCGCGAGGACAAGCGACTGCTTTCGGCGATGGCCGTGGCCGGGTTTGCCGCTGCCAACGTGATGTTGCTGTCGGTTTCCGTATGGTCCGGTCATGCCGGCGACATGGGCGAAGGCACGCGTACCCTGTTCCACTGGATTTCCGCGTTGATCGCGCTGCCCGCGGTCGCCTATGCCGGACAGCCGTTCTTCAAGAGCGCGCTGGGGGCACTGCGGGGCGGCGGCCTCAACATGGATGTGCCGATCAGCCTGGCCGTCTTGCTGGCCGCCGGGATGAGCGTGTTTCAGACCGCCGAAGGCGCGGAACATGCGTACTTCGATGCCTCCGTGTCGTTGCTGTTCTTCTTGCTGATCGGCCGCTACCTGGATCATCGGGCCCGGGCCCGGGCCCGTTCGGCAGCAACGCACCTGCTGGCGTTGCAGGCCCGTGCGGCCACGGTCGTCGATGACAGCGGCGCACAGCACGCGGTGCGCATTCACGACATCGATGAAGGCATGATGGTACTGGTTGCTGCCGGCGAGCGGGTGCCCGTCGACGGCACTGTGATTGATGGCCGCTCCGATATCGATACCCAATTGCTGAGCGGCGAGACGCTGCCCAAGCTTGCCGCGCCGGGCGAGAAGGTGTTTGCCGGAACGTTGAACCTGACGGCGCCGCTTCGCGTGCGCACGACGGTGCGGGCGGATGCGACGTTGTTGTCGGAAATCGTCAAGCTGATGGAAATGGCCGAGCAGGGCCGCGCGCGCTATGTGCGTCTTGCCGACCGGGTGGCGCGGATTTACGCGCCGGTCGTGCATATCCTGGCCGCGGCCACGTTTGCCGGCTGGATCTTCTTTACCGATGCCGGCTGGCAGGCATCGCTGATGGCGGCGATTGCCGTGCTGATCATTACCTGTCCCTGTGCGCTTGGCCTTGCCGTGCCGGCGGTGCAGGTCGTGGCCTCGTCGCGGCTGCTGCGCGCCGGTGTGCTGGTCAAGGCGGCTGACGCGCTGGAGCGTTTGAGCGGCATCGATACGGTGGTTTTCGACAAGACCGGGACTTTGACGCTGGGCCACCCTGAGTTGGTCGGCGGCGAATTCACCGATGCGCAAAAAGCCATGGCGGCCGCGCTGGCGCGACACAGCCGTCATCCGCTATCGCGGGCGCTGGCGCAGACGGTGCCGGCGGATGGCGAGGCGCTGGTCGCCGATGTCCACGAGGAGCCGGGCTGTGGCCTCGAAGGGGTTATCGACGGCAAGCGTATACGCCTTGGCAGCCGGGCATGGTGTGGCGGTGATGCGTCGGCTGTCCCTTCCGGCACGGAAATCTGCCTGGCCGTGGACGGCGCGCCGGTGGCGACGTTCAGATTCGAAGATGCGCTTCGGGCCGATTCCCGGGACGTCATCGCAGCGCTCCGCAAGCAAGGCATGCGGATCGAGTTGCTTTCCGGCGATACCGAGCACGCCGTTGCGCGGGCCGCCGAAGAGCTTGGGATCGATACCTGGCAGGCACAATGCCTGCCCGCCGGGAAAACTGCCCGGCTCGAGGAATTGGCGCAAGACGGACGGCGTGTGCTGATGGTCGGCGACGGCCTTAACGATGCGCCGTCGCTGGTCGCGGCGCATGTATCGATGTCGCCCGCAAGCGCCGCCGACGTTAGCCAGACGGCGGCTGATCTTTTGTTCCAGGGGGCTGCGCTGGGACCGGTATTGACGGCGATCCGCGTTGCGCGCGCCTCGACACGGCTGGTGAAGCAGAATTTTGCGCTGGCCTTCATCTATAACACCATTGCCGTGCCGCTCGCCATAAGCGGGCTGGCGACACCGCTGGTGGCGGCGGTGGCGATGTCGTCGAGTTCGATTGTCGTAACCCTGAATGCGCTCCGTCTGCGCTGGACCAACTAGGAACGCGCCGTGGAAATTCTTGCGTATCTCATACCGGTGGCGCTGTTTCTTGGGCTTGTCGGCCTGGCGGCGTTTTTATGGTGCCTGAAATCGGGGCAGTTCGACGATCTCGATGGTGCCGCAGCACGGATTCTTCTCGACGACGAAGTCCGCGAGGACGAAAAGCCTTCCTGAAACACGGCTATTTTCTGCTAAGCTGCGCTGTACGCGCACCGCAGAGGAAAGTTCGACGTGGCCGATCCCGAACAGCAATTGACCCACAAACAGCGCCGCGCGCGGCGTACCTTCCGGATCGTGATGGTCATCGCCATCGCGGCCCTTGTGCTGCGGGGCATTTTGTTCCTGATCGAGGACGGGGCGCAGATGTCGGCCGAGGAAGGCGCCAAGCTGAAGCCCATCGAAACGCATATACCGGAGCGGTGAACGTAACCACACGGTTTGAAAATCGGGGAAATTCAATGTTCGCGTTCTTGAAGAAGATATTCAAAACCCTCGACGACGCCGCCAAGCGGGTGGAAACGACGTGTCCGGAATGCGGCCATGTCATGTCGGGCTATCATACGACGTGCGCGAAATGCGGCACGACGCTCGATGCGTCGCAGGAATGACCGCGCTGCTCACGCGTAGTTTACTAATGTAGTCACATATCATTCACAGCCCGCTCGCAGCCGTGAGACCAGCCTCGCAAATTCTGTGAGCAGGTGCACAAAAACTTGTGACGCGCCTATCTAACCCATTGAAATTGCGCAAGTTATCTCCTCGCGCCCCGTTGATCCGGGTTTAAGTGCGCGATTTTAGCGTTCGCCCTATCTTCATCATCAACAAGGCGGCGGCAAACGAATGCCGTCGAGACTTGCAGTGATGAAGGTCATCACAACCAACATGAACCAAAGGAGATTACGATGAAAACCCAAGCCATTCTTTCCGCTTTTGCTCTCGCCCTGGCATTCGGTGTCGCCGCCCCGGCATTCGCCGACGACTTCCCGGGTGTTGCCGTCGAGAAACTGACCGAGCGTCTTGCCGATCAGAATATCAAGTCCGACATCCAGCCGATCCTCAGCGACGCGCCGGAACTCGGTTAACCCACAAACAAAAAAATGACTGGCGCTGCGGCGCCGTCCGATGAAGGAGATTACAATGAACACCAAAGCTATTTTTTCCGCGTTCGCCCTGGCCCTGGCCTTCGGCGTTGCCGCCCCGGCATTCGCTGACGACTTCCCGGGTATCGCCGTCGAGAAACTGACCGAGCGTCTTGCCGGCCAGAACATCGATGCGAACGTCCAGCCGATCCTCAGCGACGCGCCGGAACTCGGCTAACCCACAAACAAAAAAATGACTGGCGCTGCGGCGCCGTCCGATGAAGGAGATTACAATGAACACCAAAGCTATTTTTTCCGCGTTTGCCCTGGCCCTGGCCTTCGGCGTTGCCGCCCCGGCATTCGCTGACGACTTCCCGGGTATCGCCGTCGAGAAACTGACCGAGCGTCTTGCCGGCCAGAACATCGATGCGAACGTCCAGCCGATCCTTAGCGACGCTCCGGAACTCGGCTAAGACCACAACCGATACCATCAGCGCTCCGGCGCTGAACATATCGAAAAAAGACCGGCGCCCCTTGGCGCCGGTTTCTTTTTTTGTTTCAGGTTTTGACGCCACAAACGCCTTTTGATCGTTTATAAAGTTTTGCCATGAGCAATGACTTCGATCAGTTGATGGAGAAAGCGGGCGAACGACATGCCGCCGGCGATCTCGCCGGAGCGGCCGAAATATACGCGGGGCTGCTGGCGCGCGAACCGGGCAACGAAATCGTCCGATTCTTCAATGCCCTCGCGGTCTTCGATCTGGGGCAACGCACCGAGGCGATTGATACGCTGTACGATCTCGTCCAGCGGCTCCCCGATATTCCGAAAATCCGCATGGATCTCGGCCAAATGCTGGAGCGTGAGGGGCGCTACGGCGAAGCGGCCGACGTGTTTGCTGCGGCTGCCGCACAGGTGCCCGGCGACCCGGCGCCGCATATCATGCTGGGCCACATGCTGTCGCAAACCGGCGACAATGCACAGGCTATAGCCGCATATCGCAAGGGGTTGTCTATTCAGCCCGCTATTCCTGAGGCCCGCACCGCACTGGCCCGGGCGTTGATGCTCGAAGGGTTGTGGGCCGAAGCCGATGTCGAATGCGACAGGGTGCTGGCCGCGCAACCGGGGCATACCGGCGTGATGGCGATGAAGTCTATTCTTTATTACGAAACCGGCCGTCCTGACGACGCGCGCGCGATCATGAATTTCGATGACCGCCTGATGCTGCGCAGTATCGTCGATCATTGCGGCGCCGAGGGGTTGGCCGACTTTAATGCCGCACTTTCCGAAGCAATTACGACGCATCCGACGATTGCCTACGAGCCCAAGGACTATTCGACCAGAAAGGGATACCACACCGGCGATCTCACGGACGCCACGTCGGGACCGATTTTCGAGTATCTGACGTGGTTACGCGGCGAAATCGACAAGGTGATCGCGGCCTGCCGCGCTTCTCGAAGCGATCCGTTCGAGTGCCGCGCGCCGGAAAGCTACACGCTCAACGTCTGGGGCGTGGTGATGGAAAACCAGGGGCATCAGGCCGCGCATATTCACCGCGATGCATGGCTCAGCGGTGTCTATTATCCGAAGGTCCCGGCGGACGTCCGTGCCGACGACCCGGATCATGCCGGATGGATCGAATTCGGCACGCCATACGAATATCCAAAACGCAAAACGGTTTCCGACATCAAGTTGATCATGCCCGAGGTCGGTCGGGCGATCTTTTTCCCGTCCTATTTCTATCACCGCACGATCCCGCTCAATGCGACCGAAACCCGGATAAGCACCGCTTTTGACGTGATCCCGGCGTAACGCCGCGTCCGGAAATGCCGTACAGGCGCTATTTCCGCGCTTGCGCCGTTGCGCCGCTGCGATAGGATGCGATTTGTGCAGTGCATCATCCAAGGGGCGGCAACGACATGGACCTGACATTCGGCGGTATTCTCCTTTTGGGGCTGGTCATCGGGCTGCAGCATGCGCTTGAGGCCGATCACGTCGCCGCCGTGTCGTCCATCGCGTCCGGTGAAACCTCGATGCGCAAAATCGTTACCCACGGCGCGCTTTGGGGCCTCGGGCATACCATCACGCTGGGGCTGGTCGCGGGGACGGCGATTTACGTCGGCGCAGCCATTGACGACGCCGTTGCCGGCTGGCTGGAATTCTGTGTCGGCGTCATGCTCGTCGCGCTTGGCGGCCAGGTCGTTTGGCGGATGATTCGCGAACGCGTGCACTTTCATTTGCACAGGCACGGCGATGGCACGGTGCACGTGCATGCCCACTCGCACGCCGGTGACCAAGTGCCGCACAATCGTAATGCCCATGAGCATGAGCACACGGAACGGCTGCCATGGCGGACGCTCGTGGTTGGCCTCATGCACGGCATGGCGGGGTCCGCCGCGCTGGTCGTGCTGACCGCCACCACAGCCGGCGATCCGCTCGTCGGGGTCGGCTATGTGATTCTGTTCGGGATCGGTTCGATCATCGGCATGGCAGCGCTGTCGATGGTCATCGCCGTGCCGCTCGGCTACACGGCGCGCACCCTGACATGGGCCAACCGTTTCCTGCAGGGCGGCATTGGCGTGGCGACGACGGCGCTCGGCTTCATCGTCATGTACGACACGCAGATCAGCCAACTGCTGCAGAACTGACGCCGCCGTCACGGCGCGACCGCGAACCGTCGTCACATTAACCCGTTCATAACGACCGCTCTGGCATAAAGCGCCATGGCCCGAAAATCGACCCGCAAAACCAGTTCCAAGTCATCCGGCGTGCCGCTATGGCGGCGTGTCGGCAAGTGGCTGGCGACGCTGTGCGTGTGGGGCCTGATCGCGGGCCTGTTCGTCGCTGGATGGATTTACACCGACCTGCCGGATGTCGAGGACAGTCTGGCGCCGTCGCGCCGCCCGACGGTTTGGGTACTGGCCGCGGACGGTAAGGAAATTGCCGCCGTCGGCGATTTGTACGGGATACCGGTGCGCCTCAAGGATCTGCCGCCGGCCTTGCCGCAGGCCGTTTTGGCCACAGAGGACCGGCGTTTTTACGACCACTTCGGCATCGATCTGATCGGTCTTGCGCGGGCCATGTTCGCCAACGTACGCGCCGGGCGGATCGTGCAGGGCGGCAGCACCATCACGCAGCAGGTCGCCAAGAACCTGTTTCTCAGTCCCGAGCGCACCTACAAGCGCAAGCTGCAGGAAGTCATGCTGGCGCTTTGGCTGGAGCACCGTTTTTCCAAGGACCAGATTCTGGAATTGTATTTGAACCGCGTCTATCTGGGCGCGGGGACGTATGGCGTCGATGCGGCAGCGCGGAAATACTTTGGCCGACCGGCATCGTCGCTGAACGTCTGGCAATCGGCAATGCTGGCGGGATTGCTCAAGGCGCCCAGCCGCTATAACCCGCACAGCGACGACACGCGCGCCGAAAAACGCACCCGTGTCGTGCTCGCCAACATGGTCGCGGCGGGATACCTGACCGCCGATCAGGCAAAGAAAGCGCGTGCCATATCCGGGCGCGGCACGACCGCGCGGCCGGGCCGGACCGCGCCTTATTTCGTCGATTGGGTGCTGGACCAGGTGCGTGACTACGTCGGCGCGCGCGACCGTGACCTGATCGTCAAGACGACGCTCGACCGCGATGCGCAGGCGGCGGCGGAAGGTGCGCTGGCGGCGGTCCTGAACGGATCGGGCAAAAAGCGCAAGATCGGCGACGGCGCGGTGTTATTGATGACGCCGCAGGGCGCTGTAAAGGCCATGGTCGGCGGGCGCAACTATGCGGCATCGCAGTTCAACCGGGCAACGCAGGCACGGCGTCAGCCGGGCTCCGCCTTCAAGCCGTTCGTCTATCTGGCGGGTCTCAAGGCGGGACTCAGCCCCGATGACATCATCGACGACGCCCCGGTGAAGATCGGCAACTGGCAGCCGAGCAACTTCGACGGCAAGTTCCGGGGGCCGATCACCGTCGCCGACGGCTTGGCCAAATCCGTCAATACCGTTGCTGTCCGCGTTGCCATGAAAGCGGGCATCGGGCGGGTTGCGGAAACCGCGCGCTCGGTCGGAATCGATCCGGGCGAAAAGCCCGACGCGTCGATCGCGCTGGGCACCGTGGAAACGACCCTGCAGGATCTGGTCAGCGCCTATGCGCCGTTCGCCAACGGCGGCGACGGGATCATTCCCTTCGGCATCGACGAGATACGCGATGGCGGCGGCGAGGTTTTATACAAGCGCCGTGGTTCGGGGCCGGGACAGGTGATCGCACCGCATTTGGTGACGCCGATGAACCGTATGCTGCACCGGGTCATCACCGAGGGCACGGGCAAGCGCGCAAACTTCGGGCGCGATGCGGCGGGCAAGACCGGCACCTCGCAGAATTACCGCGATGCCTGGTTCGTTGGTTACAGCGCCGATTACATCGCCGGTGTATGGCTTGGGAATGACGACGGTGCGCCGATGAACCGCGTCACCGGCGGCAGCTTTCCGGCGCGCATCTGGCGCGATGTGATGGCGGCGGCGCACAAGGGCCTGCCCGCGCGTGGCCTGCCCAGCCCGTCAGACGACCGGGGGTTCTTCGCCAAGCTTTTCGAAACCATCGAGGATGCGAAAAGCGAAGCGCAAAAGGTCATCGAAAACGTCGAACCGGGATCGGCGGCGCCTAGCAGCATTCCCGACAACATACCCAATACGAACTGAGCGCGTCAGGACTTGTTCTTGTTGAGCCGGGCGATGGTCGCGGTCGTCGAGAAGCCGTCCTTCAACTGCGCCAGCACCACTTCGCCGCCCCAGCCGGTGACCAGGTCCGCGCCGACAACCTGTTCGACGGTGTAGTCCGCCCCCTTGACCAGAACGTCGGGGTGCAGGCGCTCGATCAGTTCGAACGGCGTGTCTTCGGCAAAGATCACGACCATGTCGACGGATGCCAGCGATGCCAGCACGGCGCTGCGGGCGGCCTCGTTCTGGACCGGGCGCTCTTCACCCTTCAGGCGTTTGACCGACGCATCCGAATTCAAACCGACGATAAGCCGGTCGCATGCCGCGCGCGCCTGCGCCAGCAAGGACACATGTCCCGGATGTAAAAGATCGAAACAGCCGTTGGTGAAACCGACCTTCAATCCCTGGCGCTGCCAGCGGCTGATCCGCTCCAGCGCCTGGGTGTCGGTCAGCACCTTGGCTTCGGCGTCCGACAAATCCTTGTGATGCAGCGCCGCGACCAGCTCGGCGGCATGGCAGACGGCGGTGCCGACCTTGGCGACGACGATGCCGGCGGCGGTATTGGCAACGCAGGCCGCGTCCTTGGTGCCGGCGCCGGACGCGAGCATCGCGGCAACGGCGGCAACGACGGTATCACCGGCCCCGGAAACATCGAACACTTCGCGGGTTTCGGCGGCAAGGTGGTGAATGTCGCCAGCGTCCGAAACCAGCGTCATGCCGTCGGCGCTGCGCGTCACCAGCATGCCGCTCAGTCCGTGCTCGGCGATCAGGTCCCGTGCGGCGGCACAGATCGCATCTCCGTCCGATGCGGCCTTGCCGGCTGCCTGTTCCAGCTCCTTGCGGTTCGGCGTGATCAGCGTTGCACCATGATAGCGTTCGTATCCGTCGCCCTTGGGGTCAACGATAACCGGTACGCCGGCGGCCCGTGCGGCTTCGATGATAACGCGGGCACGACCCTCGGACAGCACGCCCTTGTCATAGTCGGAAAGTACCACCGCGCCGTATGTGCCGATATCAGCGGTCGCGGCGCGCAGCATCGCGTCGGCGGTTTTTGTATCGATTGCCTGGTCGGCTTCCCAGTCGGCGCGCATCATTTGCTGATTACCGGCCAGATAGCGGACCTTGATCGTCGTCGGCCGCGACGGGTCGGTGTACAGGTCGGCGTCGATCCGGGCATCGCCGGAAAGCGCGTCGGCAAGCTCGCGGCCCGGCGCATCGTCACCGCACACGGCGATGAATGTGACCCGTGCGCCTAGCGCCGCCAGGTTCCGCACCACGTTTCCGGCACCGCCGGGCATGCTCGTTTCCGATGTCACGCGCAGCACGGGGATCGGCGCTTCCGGTGAAATCCGTTCGACCGCGCCGTTGACGAAGCGGTCCAGCATGGCGTCACCGATCACCAGAACACGGGTCTCTTCGATGTTCTCGACCAGCGGAATGAGGCGCGAACGATCCATGCTCAGACCAGTCCCAGCTCGATTTCAAGCGCGCCGCACAGCATCTGCCCGAGCGTGATGTGCATTTCCTGAATGCGAGCCGTTGTATCGCTGGGTACGATGATCAGCGGATCGGCGATGCCGACCAGCCGTCCGCCGTCCTTGCCGCTCAGTGCCGCGGGCACGATGTCGAGCGACTGTGCCGTTTGCAATGCGCGAATGACGTTTTCCGAATTTCCCGACGTCGAGATGCCGATGGCGACATCGCCGGGTTTGCCGAGCGCCTCGATCTGGCGTGCAAAAATGTTCTCGAAACCGAGATCGTTGCCGCCGGCGGTCAGCGCCGAGGTGTCCGTGGTCAGGGCAATCGCGGCGATCGGCGCGCGATCGGTTTTGTAGCGGATCGTCAGTTCCGTCGCCAGATGCTGACAGTCCGATGCGCTGCCGCCGTTGCCGAAGAACAAAATCTTGCCGCCGTGGCGGATGCTTTGCGTGCAACGTGCCAGAAGATCGGCAAACCCGTCGGCGCACGCGGCGCGCGTCTTTGCGACGACATCGGTGTGTTCGTCAAACTCGGCATTGAAAAAGGCGCTAATGTCCATGTGTCGTTCTAACTCACAAATCTATGCGGTTGCCAGTGCGCAGGCTTTCCATGACGGCGATGGTGGCCGCCGCGGTTTCGATCAGTTCAGCCGCGTCAATGGGTGAATCGCTGCCGGTGGTTACACTTTTGACGAACGACGCCAGTTGTTGGCGATGGCCCTTGTCCTGTGTTTGCGACGCGGTTTTCGCGCGTCCGTTCGCGGCCAGCGTCAAAGTGCGGAAATCGTCCAGTTGCGCGGTGCGTCCGGCGGCAAAAATTTCGATGTCTTCCTTCGATACCGCCGTGTCGCCCAATGACGTGTAGACGACGGACGCGACCGAACCGTCGGCGAAACGCATTTCCGCAATCACGTTGTCGCCGTTGCCGTTTGTTTCGGTCGCGGCGTCGGCGCGGACACTGACCACGGGGCTCCCGGCCAGGTGGCGCGCCAGGTCGATGAAATGGCACATCTCGCCGAGCACACGTCCACCGCCTTCGTCCGCCGACTGGGTCCAGTGATCGCCCTCGATGGCACCGCCGTTGATACGGATCGTGATGACGCGCGGACCTTCGGCATTTTCGAAGTGTGCAAGCATGGCCGCTACCTGTGGTGCGAAACGGCGATTGAAGCCGACGTGGAGCACGCCGCCGCTTTGATTGAGGGCGTCGATGACGCGGTTCAATTGCTCGAGATCAAGTGCCAGCGGCTTTTCGACGAACACGGATTTCCCGGCCGCCAACGCGCGCGCCGTAAGATCGGCGTGGCTGTCGTGGCGCGTCGCGATGACGACGGTGTCGATGTCGGCATCGTCGAACACACTGGCTTCGTCGGTCGCGGCAATTTCGAATTTCTGTTGTTCGGCGCCGTGTTCGGCGGTCGCGCCGCGTGTCGTGACCAGCGTTTTCAGGCGCACGCCGGAGATCGCGGCAAATCCCGGCAGCAGGACGGCGCGGGCAAAGTTCCCGGCACCGATCACGCCGAGCGTGCAACTCCCCGCACTGCGCTTCTCCGCGCGCTTGGCAAGCGTCCGTCCGGTTGCGGCTTCGCCGTCGGGATAGCCCAGCACGACGCCCAAAAATCGTTCCGCGCCGCCGGTCACGAGCGCATAGGCATCTTCGGCATCTTCCAGCTTGAAACGGTGCGTGGTCAGCGCCGAAACATCCAGCCGCTGCGGCCGGTCCGGCTGCATCAAGCGGAGCGTCTCGGCCATATTTTCGGTTTCGGTCCAGCGCACCCAGCCTTCCGGGTATTTCACGCCGCGCTGTTCGAAATCGGCGTCGTAGCGCCCCGGGCCGTACGATCGCGAAACGATGATGTTGAGTTCTTTCTGCATGAACGCGGCGTAGGGAAAGGTCGTGCCGGTCAGGCCGACCATAACGACGCGTGCCCGGTCGCGGGCGATCGCGGCGGCCAGTTCGAACGGCTCGGCACTGTCGGTGGCGGCGGCGTTGATCACGGCGTCGGCGCCAAGCCCGTTCGAAAGACGATGCACGGCATCGGCGCCGTCGCTGTCCGGTTTCAAGGCGGCTTCGGCACCCATACTTCGTGCCAGTTCGAGCCGGTCGTCGGCATAGTCGAAAGCGACGACGCGCGCCCCGGCCAGCGTCAAGAAGCGGATCGCCATCTGCCCGACCAGCCCGCAGCCGATCACGCAGACAACGTCGCCCAGCCCGGCTGCGGTATTGCGGACCGCATGCAGCGCAATTGCGCCCAGCGTCGCATAACAGGCCTCTTCGTCACTGACCCCGCCGGGAATTTTCGCAACCAGGTTGCGGGGCACGGTATTCAGTTCGGCGTGATTGGCGATCCCGGCGCCGGCCATGGCCACGTGTTCGCCGACGCGAAACTCGGCTTCCAGTCCGGCACCGACGGCAATCACTTCGCCGGCGGCGGAATAGCCCAGCGGTAAAGGCTCGTCGAGGCGTGCCATGACCGCCTTCCACGTGCTCATAAGGCCTTCTTTTTTCGCTTTTTCGAGGACCTTCTTGACCAGGTCAGGTCGGGCCTGTGCCTTTCCGGCAAGGCTCTTGCGCGCGAAGTCGATCACCATCCGCTCGGTCCCCGCCGAAATCAGCGAGGCGCGGGTGCGAACCAGTAGGCATCCGGCGCGCACCTTCGGCGCGGGCACGTCCTTGAGCGCCAGCTTACCGGTCTTGCGTGATTGTATGACCTGCTTCAATCGTGCGTCGTCCTCGTTCCGCCGGGTATTACGTGAAGCTTCTGAAATAATCGATGGTTTTCTGCAGCCCTTCGCGAAGCTGGATCGTCGGCTCCCAATCGAGCGCCGATCTGGCCAGCGTGATATCCGGGCAGCGCTGCATCGGGTCGTCCTCGGGCAACGGCTTGAAGACGATATCGGTATTCGATCCGACCAGTTCGGCGACGGTCTCGGCGAGTTGGCGGATCGTGAATTCGCCGGGATTGCCGAGGTTGATCGGCCCGGTGTGCACATCGTCGGCATCCATCAGCCGCATCATGCCTTCGACCAGATCGTCCACGTAACAGAACGAGCGCGTTTGCTGGCCGTCGCCGTACAGGGTCAGCGGCTCGCCGCGCAACGCCTGCATGATGAAGTTGGACACCACCCGACCGTCTTCGGGATGCATGCGCGGGCCGTAGGTGTTGAAGATGCGGCAGACACGGATATTCAGCTTGTGCTGGCGGTAGTAATCGAAAAACAGCGTTTCCGCACAGCGCTTGCCTTCGTCATAACAGGCGCGCGGACCGATCGGATTGACATTGCCTTTGTAGTTTTCCGGTTGCGGGTGAATTTCCGGATCGCCGTAAACCTCGCTGGTGGACGCCTGCAGAATTTTTGCATTGGTGCGTTTGGCAAGGCCCAACATGTTGATGGCACCGTGGACGCTGGTTTTTGTCGTCTGCACGGGATCGTATTGATAGTGCACGGGCGATGCGGGGCAAGCAAGGTTGTAGATTTCGTCGACTTCGACATACAGCGGCAGCGTCACGTCGTGGCGTAGAAGCTCGAAATTCTCTTCCTTCAACAGGTGTGCGACATTGGCCTTGGCGCCGGTGAAGAAATTGTCGAGACACAGGACATCGTTGCCGCGTGCGACAAGGCGTTCACACAGGTGCGAGCCGATAAATCCGGCACCGCCGGTCACGAGGACTTTCTTGGCTAGAAGTGGGTTCACCGCTTTCCCGATCCTAATATTTCACTTGGTGACGGAAACTAGCACCGCCGCCGCAGGGGGCCAAGACGAAAGGGCATTCGCGGGACATATGAAATCCGCGCCGTAAGTGCTTGATTCAGCCTCTTTCCATATGGCGTTGCGGCGATTTTCCGTGCGTGCCGTCGCCATTTCCGCCGCGTCTGGCCGCCCCCGGTCCAGAGGTCGGTCACGCGTTGGTATGGCATTATTTCGCCAGCCACTATAATTGTGCCAAAGATATCTGTACCATTTGCGGACATTTATCGTTAACGGTTTGTGAAACCTCACGGATTACAAGAAACGTATGGCGAAGCCATTGGATGCATCAATGACCCAGGAAGCGGTTCTCCTGGAAAAACTGTCGCGGATCGAAGAGAACCCGTCAGGGTATTTTGCCGTGCACATGCATCTGTCGCAGCTTCGGCCCAGCAATCGCCAGCGCCACTTCATCAACATCGCGGTTCGCGTCTTCGACAACCTGGTGAACAATGCCGATGCCATTTTGTATCTGATGATGAACCAGGATCTGGTGCTGATCTGCCGGGAAATTCTGGTCGAGGACATCGATCCCTATATCAACAAGGTCCGCGCCATGTTCAGCGAGGACCCGTTGACGTCGAGCGAGGACGAATACGAAGACCGCCTTTCGACCTGGTACGACCTTGCATCCAAGGAAGATTTCGCCGCATTCCTGTCCGCCGCCACCGAGTTGTCGGTCAAGGCGCAGGTGATGATCGAGGAGTTGCAGCGCAACCACGAAAAGGAAGAGGACAAGGATTCCGGTGACCCGCTGACGGCCCGCAATCTCGCGGCTATCAACCAGAAGCTGCAATCGACGCGGATCGCCGACCTGATCCGCCATCAGACCTGCATCCGCATCGCGCCCGGCAAAGCCGGCGCGTTCGTGTTCCGCGAGCACTTCATCGCCATGACGGAACTGCGAGAACGGGTGTCGCCCGGGGTCAATCTGTTCACCAGCGCCTGGTTGTTCCAGTACCTGACCGAGACGCTCGACAAGCGCGTGCTGTCGGTTATCGGGCGGAAGAATTTTCATGACATGCGCGATGCGGTCAGCCTTAACCTGAACATCGGTACGGTACTGTCGCGCGATTTCACCAACTTCATGCGTATCGTTGACGACAATGCCCACAAGATCGTCATCGAATTGCAGATCATCGATATCTTCGCGGACATGAACAGTTATGGATATGCACGCGACATGCTTCAGGATCGAGGCTTCAAGGTGCTGGTGGACGGTGTGAATCCGCTGGCGCTGCAATTCTTCGACCCGGCCAACCTGCGCCCGGATTTCATCAAGGTCGCCTGGGGCAAGGAATTCGAAGAGGAATCCAACGACAACAGCCGGCTCATGATGTTTCGCGAAACCGTCGAGCATGCCGGCAAGGACAGCATGATTCTGTACCGTGTGGATTCCGAGCGCGCGGTGAAATGGGGGCTGGCGCTCGGGATCAGCCGTTTCCAGGGCTACTTTATCGACAAGCTCGTGCAGGCAATGACACGCAGCAAGGTCAAACCCAAAGCCACGGTCAAGGCAGGCTAGGCAGCGGAAATGGCATCACAACCCGACAAGCTGCCGTCGCAGGAAAAGCTTCTCACCGATTACGTGCGGAGGCTCGAAAAGCTCAAGGACGGCCGCGGCCTTGCTCATATCCATCTGTCCAAGTTGCGGCCGTTCAACCGCCGTGACCAGCATATCCGCACGGCGGCGCAGAATTTCGACCAGATGGTCAAGGACATGCACGGCCAGCTTTTCATTCTCAAGAATGCCGACCTGTTCTTCTTTTTCAAGACGGCGGCCAAGCCGCAGGTCGAGACCGTTGTTCAGAAGATCCGGTTCCTGTTCGGCGACGACCCGCTGGTCGAGGAGGAAGGCAAGGACGGCCGCGAGTTCGCGACGTGGTACGACGCATCGGCGCAATACGAAGAGGTCGTGCAGCTTGTTCAGGGGCTGACCGAGGCCGAGGAAAAGCGCCAGACCGAAGTGCGTAACCGCATGGATGCGCGCCAGCGGCTCAAGGAGAAACAGAAAAAAGGCGAGCCGCTGACGCCGAGCGTGCTGGCCAAGGTCGAAGAAGCCCTGTCGCGCGCCGATCTTTCGAACCTTGTGCGGCGCCAGTTCATCTGCCGGGTCGATGCCAAGATGGTGCCCGAGCAGCTTTTCAGCGAGCTGTTCATTTCGATTCAGGATCTGCGCGAAACCATTTTGCCGGGCGTCAATCTGGTGTCCAACCGCTGGCTGTTCCAGCATCTGACGGAAACCCTGGATCGCCGGGTCTTGTCGATGCTGATGAAGACCGACGCCGTGTCCATTTCCGGCGATATCAGCTTTAACATCAATGTCCGCACCCTGCTGTCGGACCAGTTCCAGGTCTTCGACGATAACCTGTCGGCGGCGCGCCGCGGCGCGATCGTGATCGAGTTACAGAAAGAGGACATTTTCTCCGACCTGTCGGCATATCTGTTCGCGCGGGAATTCGTGCAGACCAAGGGCTATCGTCTCTGCCTCGATGGGTTGTCGATGGAAACGCTGCAGGTGATTGACCGCGAGCGGCTTGGCGCCGACATCGCCAAGATCGTCTGGCATCCGAACCTGGCCGACGGTGGTGACGAGGTGCAGGCGATGCTGAAGGGGCTTTTGGAGCGCGACGGACCTGAAAAATGGATCCTCTGCCGCTGCGACAACCGCGAAGCGATTGACTTCGGACGCTCGGTCGGCATCGACCAGTTCCAGGGCCGCTTCGTTGAAAATCTGATCGCCGAAGACGGTCGCCGCCGCGACCTTCTGAAACTCAAGCGCCGTATCGAACGTTCTTCCGAACCGCAGGACGACGAAGAAGAAGAAGACGCTTGATGCGCCTCAGCCGGGTTTGTCGCTGACACCCGCATCGGCAAAGCTGGCCATTCCGGCATGACACGCGCAAGCCGCACGGACGACATTGATCGCCAGTGCCGCGCCCGATGCCTCGCCGAGCCGCATTTCAAGATCGAGCAACGGCGTCATGCCAAGACAATCCAGAAGCCGTCTGTGTCCCGGTTCCGCCGAAACATGTGCTGCCAGCGTGTGATCGAGGCTGCCGGGTTGAGCCACGGCCAGGGTCGCCGCTGCCGCGCCCGACACATATCCGTCAATCAACACCGGGCAGCGTTTGTAACGTGCCGACACGATTGCGCCGGCCATGGCCGCCAGCTCGTATCCGCCGAGCCTGCGCAGAATATCGATGGGGCCGGATGCGGCTCCGGCATGAAGCGCCACTGCGCCGGCGACGACGCGTGCCTTCGCCGACAGGGCGTCGCCCGTGACGCCGGTGCCGGGACCGGTCCAGTCTTCGGCCTGACCGCCGAACAGGGCATGGCAGACGGCGGCGGCGGACGTCGTGTTGGCGATGCCCATTTCGCCGATGGCCAGCAGATCGATGCCGTCGTCGAGCGCGTTCCATCCGCTGGCGAAGGCGGCCATGAAGGTGGCCTCATCCATCGCCGGGCCTTGCGTGAAATCGTGCGTCGGCGTGTCGAGGTCGATGGGCACAATCTTGAATGACGCCCCGGCGGTCCGGGCGAGCTGGTTGACGGCGGCGCCGCCGGCTTCGAAGTTGGCGACCATCTGCGCCGTCACCTCGGGCGGATATGCAGACACTCCTTGCGCCGCGACACCGTGATTCCCGGCGAAGACGATGACCTGCGCGTTGTCGATGCGGGGCGGATTGCGGTCCTGCCATGCGGCCAGCCATTCCGAGACGGCTTCGAGGCGTCCCAATGCTCCCGGCGGCTTGGTCAGCGTGACCTCGCGTGCGCGCGCCGCCGATGCGGCGTCGGTCGACGGAGCAGGGGCATTGTCGAGCAGCGCCGCGATATCGGACAGATGTTTCGGTGCGTGTGTCATGCGCCGGACTATACGGGGCCACCCCCCGTATCCGAAAGCTTAATTCGGTGACAGCCGTAGCGCGCCGCGATAGAACCACGGGTATGTCGATGTCCGAACCCCGTTTCAGCCCGGTCCGCGATTTGCGTGTCTGCGTGCTGTTTTTGACCCGCATTCCGGTGGGCCGGATCGTCGGCCTTGCGACGGACGATCTGGGACGTGCAGCGTGGGCGTTTCCGCTCGCCGGTTTGATGGTCGGGGCCATTGCCGGCGGTGCGCTTTACATTGTCGCGGCGGCCGAGGTGTCGCCCTTGGGCTGCGCGCTCGTGGCACTGGCGGTGCAGGCACTCGTCACCGGGGCCTTGCATGAAGACGGGCTTGCCGATGTCGCCGATGGGATGGGGGCGCATGAGCGCGACCGCAGGCTGGAGATCATGCGGGATTCGCGGATCGGCACGTACGGTGTACTTGCGCTGCTGTTCAGTGTTGGCATTCGCGCGGCGATGATCGCCGGTATTCCGGCGCCGGGGTATGCGTTCATGGCGATTATAGCGGCGGCAATATTCTCACGTGCGGTGCTGCCCGCCGTGATGCATGCGATGGTCCCGGCGCGGACCGACGGCCTGTCTCAGAATGCCGGGCAACCGTCTGCACGGGGGGCGGCGATTGCGGCGCTGATCGGCGCGCTCGGGCTCTTTACATTGCTGCCGCTATCCGTAGCCTTGGGCGCCGTCGCGCTGGCGCTTGTTCTGGGTGGCGCGGTGACTTGGTGGGCGCACGCGAAGTTCGGCGGGCAAACCGGCGATGTTCTCGGCGCAATCCAGCAAATGATTGAAATTGCGGTGGTTACTGCCGCAGCGGCATGGAGTTCGACTTTTTATGCATGACGGGACGACAAGATGGTGGCTGGTCCGCCACGCGCCGGTCATCGGTGTGCAGGGTAAGATTTATGGCGCCGACGATGTCGAATGCGACCGTTCGGACGCGGTGTCGTTCCAGTCGCTGGCGCGCCGTTTGCCCGGCAATGTGCCTTGGTACACGTCGCACCTCAGCCGCGCCATCCTGACCGCGCAGTCGATAAGGGAAGCGGGGCTGGAAACCGCCGAGCCGATTATCGACGAGCGCTTCGGTGAACAGAGCTTCGGCGACTGGCAGGGCAGCAGTTGGGACGAGATGCGCGCCGCCGACCCCGTGACATATGATGCGTTCTGGCAGGACCCGGTGCGTAACCGTACGCCGAACGGCGAAAGTTTCGCCGACCAGATCGCACGCGTCGGCGCGGCCATCGACCACTACACCGAGCGTCACGAAGGATCGGACATCGTCTGCGTATCGCACGGTGGTACGGTTCGAGCCGCCGTCTCGCATGCATTGAACCTCGATCCGGCGGCGGGCATGGCGTTGACCGTCCATACTCTGTCGCTGACCGTTCTCGAACATGTGCCGGACGGCTTGCTCAAGGGGCGTGGCGGAGCGTGGCGCGTCGTCCACGTGAACCGCCCGGCCCGAGAAGACCAATAATGAGCACGCTTGCGCCCGTAACGCTGGTTCTGGGTGGTGCCCGCTCGGGTAAAAGCCGCTACGCCGAGGAACTCGTCGAGGCCGACGGCGGCGGCATATACATCGCCACCGCACAGGCCTGGGACAGCGAAATGACGGCGCGAATCGAAAAGCATCGGGCGCGGCGTGGCGATCTTTGGGAAACCCTCGAAGCGCCGACTGATCTGGCCGGCGCGCTGACGTCGAAAGCCTGCCGGGGCAGGGCTGTGCTCGTCGATTGCCTGACGCTATGGCTTTCCAACCTGATGATGGGGCATCACGATATCGAGCGCGAGGTGGCGATGTTGTGCGCCGCGCTGCCAAGTCTTGACGCCCGCGTCGTTTTCGTCTCCAACGAGGTCGGTCTCGGGATCGTGCCCGAGAACGCAATGGCGCGACAATTCCGCGATCACGCGGGCAATACCCACCAGCAGATCGCAAAAATAGCCGACAAGGTGGTGTTCGTCGCCGCCGGACTGCCGATGACAATGAAAGACGTGACCACATGAAAATACCCGCCACCGTAATCACCGGATTTTTGGGCGCCGGCAAGACGACGCTGATCCGCCACATCCTTGCCAATGCGAACGGCAAGCGGATCGCGCTGATCATCAACGAGTTCGGCGACATGGGTGTCGACCGCGAGGTCATTAACGGCTGTGGTTTCGAAGGCTGCGCCGAAGACGACGTGATGGAACTGGCCAACGGCTGCATCTGCTGCACCGTCGCCGACGATTTCCTGCCGACCATGGAAAAGCTGTTGAACCGGGCCGAGCCGCCCGATCACATCGTCATCGAGACCTCGGGCCTGGCGCTGCCCAAGCCGTTGGTCAAAGCCTTCAACTGGCCGGAAGTGCGCTCGCGCGTGACCGTTGACGGCGTCGTTGCCGTGGTCGATGCGCCGGCTGTGCGCGACGGCCGATTCGCCGACGATCCGGACAAGGTGCAACAGGCCCGCGAGAACGACGAAAACCTGGATCACCATTCGCCGCTGGAGGAAGTCTTCGAGGATCAGCTTCTGTGCGCCGATCTGGTGCTTCTGAACAAGGCCGATCTGATGGCCGACGCGGACAAGCCCGGCGTGCTGAATACGCTGGGGCGTGAAATCCGCGCCGGGGTCAAGGTCGTCGAGACCGTGAAGGGCGATATCGATCTTTCCGTTCTGCTGGCGATGTCGGCGGCGGTCGAGGATGATCTGGACCAGCGCCCGTCGCATCATGACGGCGACGACGATCACGACCACGACGATTTCGACAGCTTTCAGGTGCCGCTCGATGACGTCGCCGATCCCGACGCGCTCGAAGAACGGATCAAGGCGGCGACGGTGGCGCACGATATTCTCCGCATCAAGGGCTTCGTCAATGTGCCCGGCAAACCGATGCGCCATGTCATTCAGGCCGTCGGACCCCGGATCGAGCGCTACTTCGACCGGCCATGGCAGGACGGCGAGACGCGCCGCAGCGAGCTGGTGGTCATCGGCCTCGCCGGGCTGGACAAGGGCGCGATCGCGGACATGCTCAAGGGATAACGCGCCCCTTACTTTCCGCTTCCTTCTTTCTGAGCCGGGAAGCGGACGAGAGGATCTGGAACGCAATGCATTTGCTCGCCGCGCAACCGGGTGCCATCACCGATGGAGAGGAAGCCGTCGATCTGGGGCAGACCCCGGGCGACATGGTTTTTCTGTCGGCGGCGGACACCGAACTGGCAATGCTGGCCGATGCTCGCCAGGTACTGGTTGCGGACGGCCAGGAAGTGCCGTCGCTGCGCCTCGCCAACATGATGCAGCTTGGTCACAATATGTCGGTCGATCTTTATGTCGACGAGATCGTTGCGCATGCCCGGCTGGTGGTGATCCGTATTCTCGGTGGCTACGGCTACTGGTCCTATGGCATCGAACAGATCGCCGAGGTTTGCCGTAAAAAAGGCATCGCGCTGGCCGTGTTGCCGGGCGACGACCAACCCGATCCCGAACTGGCGGCGTACGCCACGCTGGACGCCGAGGCGCAGCACCGGCTTTGGCAATACGGGGTGCATGGCGGTCCTGCCAACAGCCGCAACCTGCTTCTATATATGTCGTCGCTGGCCGGGGTGGACGCGGAATGGCGCGAACCCGTAACGCTGTTACGCGCCGGGCTTTACTGGCCGGATACGGCGACGCCGACGCTCGACGATGTCCGTTCGCATTGGACCGAAGGGCGACCCGTTGCCTCGCTGGTTTTTTACCGCGCACTGGTGCAAGCCGGGAATCTTGCCGCCGTCGACACGATGATCGCCGCGCTCGACGAGGCCGGATTGAACCCGCTGCCGGTATTTGCGCAAAGTCTGAAGGACCCGGTCTCGGCGGATACGCTGGCCGGGCTGTACGAAGCGGCTGCGCCCGACGTGGTGTTGAATGCGACCGGCTTTGCGGTTTCTGCGCCGGGTAAGAGCTTCGCGCCGGGGCCGCTCGACGCGACAGGCTGTCCGGTGCTGCAGGTGGTGTTTTCCGGCGGTAACCGAGAAGGATGGGAAAGCAGCACGCGCGGCTTGTCGGCGCGTGATATCGCAATGAACGTGGCGCTGCCGGAAGTCGACGGCCGTATCTTTACCCGCGCCGTGTCGTTCAAGGGACGCGCGCGGCGCGATGACGCGACCGAAAGCGACATCGTCACCTATGAACCCGTTGCCGACCGGTTGTCTTTCGTCGCGCGGCTGGCCGCGAACTGGGCGAAGCTGCGCCGCACGCCGGCGGAAGATCGCCGTGTTGCGCTGGTGCTGGCCAACTATCCGAACAAGGATGCGCGGCTCGGCAACGGTGTCGGACTGGACACGCCGGCGGGCACCGTGCGGGTGCTGAGCGTGCTCCGGGACGAGGGGTATCGCACCGGCGATGCGCCCGCCGACGGCGCCGAACTGATCGAACGACTCAAGGCCGGGCCGACCAACGACTTCAAGGCGCTGGCGACGCGGCGCGTATCGGAAAGCCTGTCGCTGGCGGACTATCAGATATGGTTCGCGGGTTTGCCGAAGACGGTGCGTGAACAGGTGCTTGAGCGCTGGGGCGCGCCGGAGAGCGATCCGTTCTATCGTGCCGGGGACGTGGATTGCGGCAGCTTTGCGATTTCCGCGTACCGTTGCGGCAACGTCGTCATCGCTTTGCAACCGGCGCGCGGCTACAACATCGATCCGGTGCAGAGCTATCACGATCCGGCACTGGTGCCGCCGCACGGCTATCTTGCGTTCTATGCTTGGCTGGAACGCGGTTTTCGTGCCGATGCCGTCTGTCACATGGGCAAGCACGGCAATCTGGAATGGCTGCCGGGCAAGGCACTGGCGCTGTCCGAAGACTGTTTTCCCGAAGCCGCGCTGGGGCCGATGCCGCATATTTATCCGTTCATCGTTAACGACCCCGGCGAGGGCACGCAGGCTAAGCGCCGTGCGTCCGCCGTCATCATCGATCACCTGACGCCGCCGCTGACGCGCGCCGAAAGCTACGGACCGCTGAAGGACCTGGAACAGCTCGTCGACGAATATTATGAAGCCGCCGGTGTCGACCCGCGGCGGATTCGCGTGCTGACGGAAAATATCCTGTCACTGTGCCGGGCCACGGGACTGGACGAAGACATCGGTATTGCCGTCGACGAGACCGAGGAAGATGCCCTTTCCAAGCTCGACGGCTACCTGTGCGAGCTCAAGGAATTGCAGATCAGGGATGGGCTGCATGTGTTCGGCGAGAGCCCGGCGGGGCGTTTGGCGACGGACCTTTTGGTTGCACTGGTGCGGGTGCCGCGTGCCAGCGGCAAGGGCGGTGACCAGTCGTTGCACCGCGCGCTTGCCGCTGATTTCGGATTGAAATTCGATCCGCTGGATTGCGATATGGCGACCGCCTGGGACGAACTGAGACCGGCGGCTCTCGGCGCGGTTTCGGATGATCCTTGGCGCACGGCGGGTGACACGGTCGAGCGGCTGGAGCTTCTGGCAGCCGCCTTGGTCAATGGCGATCAGGCTTGCGATCCGGCGTGGATGAACGCCTGCGCCGTTATGGAGTGGCTTGAGAACGATTTGCGCGGGCGCGTCGCGGCCAGCGGCGATGCCGAGCTTTCCGGCATGCTGACGGCGCTGGACGGTCGCTTCGTCCAACCGGGGCCGTCCGGGGCACCGACGCGGGGGCGCCCCGATGTGCTGCCGACGGGCCGCAATTTCTATTCCGTGGATACCCGCACCGTGCCGACACCGGCGGCGTGGACGCTCGGCTGGCAGTCGGCGGCCCTGCTGGTCGAGCGCTATATGCAGGATCATGGCGCGTGGCCCGAAGTCATGGCGTTGTCGGCGTGGGGCACGTCGAATATGCGCACCGGCGGCGACGATATCGCGCAGGCGCTGGCGCTGATGGGTGTGCGTCCGACATGGGACGGCGCATCCAGACGCGTGACCGGCTTCGAGATTATGCCGTTGGACCTTTTGGACCGTCCGCGCGTCGACGTGACGCTGCGGATTTCAGGGTTTTTCCGCGACGCCTTTCCGGCGCTGATCGATCTGTTCGACAGTGCCGTGCGCGCCGTCGCGGCGTTGGACGAGCCGGACGCCATGAACCCGATCGCGGCCCGCGTGAAGGCGGAAACCGAACAGCTCGTCGGTGATGGCGTCGCTGCGCAGGATGCGGCACGCCGCGCCGGGTACCGGGTCTTCGGCTCGAAGCCGGGGGCGTACGGTGCGGGCCTGCAGGCGATGATCGACGAAAAGGGCTGGGAGAGCGAAGCGGATCTGGCCGGGGCCTATGTCGCCTGGGGTGGCTATGCCTATGGATCGGGAGCCGAGGGCGCGGCAGAGCATGGACTGTTCAAGGACCGCCTCGGCCGTGTGCAGGCAGTCATTCACAATCAGGACAACCGCGAGCACGACTTGCTGGATTCCGATGACTATTACCAGTTCGAGGGCGGCATGACCGCTGCCGTACATGCCGAGCGGGGCGAACGTCCGCAAATCTATCACAACGATCATTCCAGGCCCGAACGTCCCGTCGTGCGCCCGCTGGAAGACGAGATCGCCCGCGTCGTGCGCGCGCGCGTCGTCAATCCCAAGTGGATCGACGGGGTTCGCCGGCACGGCTACAAGGGCGCGTTCGAAATGGCGGCGACGGTCGATTACCTGTTTGCCTTCGCGGCAACGACCGGGGCGGTGCGCGACCATCATTTCGACATGGTTTTCCAGGCATATCTGGACGACGATGACGTGCGCGGTTTTCTTGAAGACGTGAATCCCGATGCGCTCCGCGATATGGCCGAGCGGCTCATGGAAGCGCAGGACCGGGGCCTGTGGTCGCCACGCCTGAATTCGACGCGGGAATTGTTACAGCGCTTGGGTGCACGACAATCGGTCTAGTATAGTACCGCCTTCAAACGGAGAGAGACGATGAGCAGCAAGGACAACATGACCGAAGAGGAATTGAACGCGCGCCATGCCGAGAAAATGGCCAAGAAAAAGGCCGCGCGCGACAAGATTCTCGCCACCAAGACCATCGAGAAGGGTCTGATTATCGTCCACACCGGCAAGGGCAAGGGCAAGTCGACGGCGGCCATGGGGCTTGCCGTGCGCGCCATCGGCAACGGCATGAAGGTCGGCCTTGTGCAATTCGTGAAGGGCAAGTGGGAAACCGGCGAGCGCCAGGTGCTGGAGAAATTTCCCGATCTGTGCGTCATGAAAGCGATGGGCGAAGGCTTCAGCTGGGAAACCCAGGACCGCGAACGCGATATCGCCGCCGCGCGTCAGGCGTGGGAAATGGCGAAAGAAATGATTAACGATCCGTCCTTCAATATGGTCATCCTGGACGAGCTGAATATCGTTCTGCGATATGGGAACCTGCCGCTGGACGAAGTGATCGAGGTTCTGCAGAACAAGCCCGAAATGCTGCATGTCGCAGTGACGGGCCGCAACGCCAAGGACGAGCTGATCGAAATCGCCGATTTGGTAACCGAGATGACGCAGATCAAGCACCCGTTCCGTTCCGGCGTCAGAGCGCAGGTCGGTATCGAATTTTAAGGAGAGGCTTCATGCTTTCGAGATTTTCGCGCCGCCGTTTTCTTGCCTTCGCCGCTGGCGCAGCAATGCTGGGCAGCCTTGGCGGCTGTGCCGAATACGAGGAATCGCCGGTGCTCAAGGCAGAGCATCTCGTCGACAGCGCCGTTGCCACGGTCGAACGCTTCCAGACCTTGGAAGGACTGCAACGGTTCTCCAAATATCTACCCGATTCGGTGGCCATCGCGATCTTCCCGAGCGTCATCAAGGCCGGTTTCTTCGTCGGCGGCGAGGCCGGGAACGGCGTGCTGATGGTGCGCTCGGGCTCTGGATGGAGCGCACCTGCGTTCTACACGATGGGCGCGGGCAGCTTCGGTCTGCAATTCGGGGCGCAGGACACGGAAGTCATTCTGGTGATCCGTAATCAGGGCGCGCTGGACGCGGTTCTCAAGGATCAGGCGAAGATCGGCGCCGACGCGGGCGTGACGGCAGGCTTTTACGGGGTCGGTGCCGAGGCATCGACGACCACCAATATGGGAGCCGATGTGCTGGCGTTTGCCAATTCCAAGCTGGGCGCGTTCGCCGGTGCCAGTGTCGAGGGTGCGGTGATCGCGCGCCGGCAAGACATCAACGAAGCGGTTTATGGGCAGGGTAAGACGCCGCGTGACATCGTTACGAACCCGGCCAACCGCATGGCGCGCGCCGACCGTCTGGCCGCCGTCCTTTCCAAGTATTGAGCACGGCTTCTGGCACTGCTGCCCCGGCCCTGATGTTTCAGGGCACGGGGTCCGACGTCGGCAAGTCGTTGCTGGTCGCCGGATTGTGCCGAGCGTTCGCGAACCGGGGCCTTAACGTTCGCCCGTTCAAGCCGCAGAACATGTCGAACAATGCCGCCGTGACCGCTGACGGCGGCGAGATCGGGCGCGCACAGGCGCTGCAGGCCTTGGCGGCTCGCGTGCCGCTTAGCGTGCATATGAACCCGGTTCTTTTGAAACCGCAGTCCGACATCGGCGCGCAGGTCGTCGTGCAAGGCAAGGTTCGGGGCAACGCCCGGGCGCGTGATTATTATGAGATGAAGTCTTCTTTGATGGAGAGCGTCCTCGACAGCTATCGTACCATCGCCGACGGCGCCGATCTGGTGCTGGTCGAAGGCGCGGGCAGTCCGGCCGAGGTCAATCTGCGCGATGCCGACATCGCCAACATGGGCTTCGCCGAGGCGGCGAAGGTGCCGGTGATCCTGATCGGCGACATCGACCGGGGCGGCGTCATCGCACAGATCGTCGGCACGCACGCCGTGATCTCAAAAGCCGACCGGGCGCATCTGGCAGGCTTCGTCATCAACAAGTTTCGCGGCGATCCCAGTCTGTTCGACGACGGCATGGCGATCATCGCCGAGAAGACCGGCCTCAAACCGCTGGGGCTGGTGCCGTACTTCGCCGATGCGCGGATACTGCCGAAAGAAGACGCCATGGCGCTGGATAACAGGGACCCGGCGGTCGGCAGCGGTGGAGAGATCGTCATCGCCGTGCCGCGCCTGCCGCGGATTGCGAACTTCGACGACCTCGACCCGCTGGCTGCCGAACCGGATGTCCGCGTCGACATCGTCGAGATGGGGGCGGCACTGCCCGGCGACGCCGATGTGGTATTGCTTGCCGGATCCAAAGCAACGCTGGCCGATCTGGCGGCGCTTAGACAAGCCGGATGGGATATCGACATTGCCGCGCACCATCGGCGCGGCGGTCTGGTGGTCGGCCTGTGCGGCGGCTATCAGATGCTGGGCCGCACGCTCGCCGATCCCGACGGTATCGAAGGTGCGCCGGAAACCCGGCCGGGCCTCGGGCTTCTGGACGTGGAAACGGTGATCGGCGGCGACAAGTCGCTGGTCGAGGTTGCCGGCACCGAAGCGCTGACCGGGGCGGCGGTGCACGGTTACGAAATGCACATGGGCCGGACCACGGGTGCGGATACGGCGCGCCCTTGGCTTACGATGATCGACGGGCGCAGCGACGGCGCGGTCTCGGCAGACGGGCGGGTCATGGCGGGCTACCTGCACGGCATCTTCGCCGCCGACGAATTCCGCTACGCGTTTCTGGCACGGCTCAGGGACGGGCGCGCCGGCGAGACCGATTACGCGGCCCGCGTCGATGCCGCGCTCGACGGCCTGGCGCAGCATCTTGAAACGCACATGGATCTGGACGGCTTGCTGGCGTTGGCGCGGTAGTTTCCGTTTCTCGTCATTCCCGCTTTCGTGGGAATGACGATTTAGACAAATAAATATTTTCCGTCACCCCGGCGCAGGCCCGGGTCCAGACTTTCTGATGAGCTGGATTCCGGCATTCGCCGGAATGACGCGTGTGATTTCAGGATTTCCTACAACCTTGCCGCGGCAATGCCGGCAACCATGCCGCCGGTGATCAGGCAGGCCACTCCGTACAGATAAAGCGCGCGCTGGATATCCTTGTGCGTGGTGCGCGCCCGGCCGTCGCCCATCCAGTCGTCGTTGACGATCTCGCCGCCGTATGTGCGCGGTCCCGCCAACGCGATGCCGAGCGCGCCGGCCATCGCCGCTTCCGGCCACCCGGCATTGAACGATCGGTGTTTCTTCGCATCGCGCAGCGCCGTGTGGATCGCCGCTTTCGGGTTGGCGGTCGGCACGAACAGCGCGGCGGCGGTAAAGACCAGCGCCGACAGCCTGGCCGGGATCGCGTTCAAGGCATCGTCAAGTCGCGCCGCCGTGAACCCGAAGGCCCGGTGCATCGGTGTCTTGTGGCCGATCATGCTGTCCATGGTGTTGACCGTCTTGTAGACGAGGATGCCCGGAAAGCCGAGCAGCACATACCAGAACACGGGCGCCAGCACGGCGTCGGAGAAATTCTCGGCCAGGCTTTCGATGGCGGCGCGGGCGATCCCCGGGGCGTCCAGACTGTTCGGATCGCGCCCGACAATATGCCGGACGGCGGCGCGTCCCCCTTCGAGCCCTTCCAGTTCCAGTCCGCGCGCGACACGTGCCACGGCGTTATAAAGACCGCGCCCGGCGATCAACGTTACCAAAAATGCGCATTCCAGAACCCAGCCCCATGTCATATGCAGCGTCAGCCACATAACGCCGATGCCGACGGCGGCACTCAGCGACACCATGAAGACGACAACAAAGGCGCCGCGCGCGGCCCGGTCCAGTTGCGACCGCTTCGGTCGGTTGAGCTTGTCGTCGAAAAAGCCGATCAGGCTGCCGATGATCGCCACCGGATGCTTGATTCGCGTGAAGATGAATGCGGCTTCGCCCACATAGGCCTCGATCCCCATCGCGAGGATGAGGAGGATCAGCGGATCGAACGGCGACGACGCGCCAGCTAGGCCAAGGGTTACCATGAGCGAAGTTGACGACACCGGCCCGCCAAGGTCAACGGAGCCGCACCGTGAATTTTGGAAACAGTTGATAATTAAACGTTTTTAACCGATTCTTGTGCGCAGAGCCGGAACGGCCAAAGGAAGCGCTCGTGGAACTCTCATTCGCCGAATTGCCGCAGTGGGCAGGCATTGCCCTTGCTGCCGGGATCGCCGCCGTTATCGGCGCGCTGGTCGGCATGTGGATTGCGCGTGGCCGCGCTGGCGCGGATATGCGAGCGGACGAGGATATGGAAGAACGACTGGATGTGCCGCTCGGACGCGAAAATCCGGCCTTCATCAGTCTGCAGGAAGTACTCCGCGCGCGCGGTATCGGCGCCAAGGAACAGGACACCCGGCTTCGCGAGTTTGCCAGCGAGTACAACATCATTCACCGCAAGCTGCGCGATCTGATGCCGATCGGCGAAGGTCTGGCCGACAGCCAGCGTCAGGCGCTGGCGGCGCTGGAGGCGGGGGAGTTCGAAAAGGCCATCACGCTGACCGAAAAACTCGGCGTGCGCGAGGGCGAGGAAGGGCGGCGCATGCGCGAGCGCGCGGCGAAGATGCTGCAGGCCTCGGCAACCGCCAGGATCATTGCCGCCGATCTGTACATGGTGCTGATGGCGCCGGAAAACGCCCGCGAGCTGTATGAACAGGCGGTCGACGAATTGCCGCCGACGGCCGACGAGCGCCGCGCCGAGGTGCTCAACAAGCTCGGCACCGCATGTTATCAGAGCGGCGATCACGATAATGCGGTCAAGGCCTTCACGCGCGGGCTGCGGCTGCTTGAAAAGACCATCGGCAACGACCACCCCGATGTTGCCACGTCGCTCAATAATCTGGCGCTGATCCACTATGCCAAAGGCCGTTACGAACAGGCCGAGCCGCTGTACCGGCGCGCGCTGATGATCGACGAGCGGGTGCTTGGTTACGATCATCCGGGTGTCGCCACGGATCTCAACAATCTGGCGCTGCTGTATAAAAAACAGGGCAACCTGGAAGCCGCCGAGCCGCTGTTGAAGCGTGCTCTGTCGATCAAGGAGCGGACCTTCGATCCCGGCCATCCGTCGCTGGTGACGGGGCTCAAGAACTATGCATCGATCTTGCGTTCAATGGGGCGGGGCGACGAGGCCAAGGAATACGAGGACCGCGCCGCTTCGCTGCCGCCGAGTCGCACCGACAGCGCGGCGTAATCGCTTCAATTTTTGTCGCTCCCGGTCTTTCGGGTAGAGGGCATATCTGTCATAGTCCGCCCTCAATCGGGGCCGGAGGCCATGACCAGCTCTTAAACGCACGAAGGCAAGGACCAGGCAAATGACAGATCAAGCCGCCGTTATGATTTGCGGCCACGGCAGCCGCGACAAAGCAGCCGTTGACGAATTCAACCAACTCTCCGTCCGGCTCAAGGACAGGCTCCCCGAACACGATATCGAAAGCGGTTTTCTGGAATTCGCCGAACCGGTGATCCGGACCGGGCTTGAAAAGCTGAAGGAACGCGGCGCGAAAAAGATCATTTGCCTGCCGGGCATGCTGTTCGCCGCCGGGCATGTGAAAAACGACCTGCCGTCCGAAATCAATACGTTTGCCGCCGAAAACCCGGACATCGATGTGGTCTTCGGGCGCGATCTGGCGATCGATCCAAAAATGCTGAAAGCCGCCGAAGCGCGGGTCCGTGAAGCGGTCGACAACGCCGGCACAGACACGGCGCTCGACGAAACGCTTTTGATGGTGGTTGGGCGTGGCACTAACGACCCGGACGCCAATTCCAACATTTCCAAGATCGCGCGCATGCTCTGGGAAGGAATCGGCTTCGGCTGGGCCGAGGTCAGCTATTCCGGCGTCGCATTCCCGCTCGTCGATGCAGGCCTGGAGCGCGCCGTCAAACTCGGCTACAAGCGCATCGTCGTGTTTCCGTATTTCCTGTTCACCGGCATCCTGGTGCGGCGCATTTTCAAGTGGGTCGACGAAGCGCAGGAAAAATACCCCGACGTCGAATTCGTCAAGGCGGGCTATCTGAACGATCAGGACCATGTCATCGATACCTTTGTCGAACGCTTTCATCAGGCGCTGGAAGGCGGCGAAACCAACGCCATGAACTGTCAGCTCTGCAAGTACCGCGAGCAGGTGCTGGGCTTTGAGGACGAGCAAGGCATGGCGCAGGTCGGCCACCACCATCATGTGATGGGTGCGGGGGTCGAGGAAAATGCCGAGGACCACGGCGTCTTTCTGGGGCGCGGCCATGGCCACAAGCACGATCATCACCACCATCATCACGGGCACGATCATGGGCACGGCCATACGCACGGTCATGACCACGCGCATTCGCACGATGATACCCACGCGCATTCGCACGATCACGGCGACAATCCCGACGCCAAGAACTGAAGGCGCTTCGAAGCGGCGATGATGATGGTCGAGTACTTGAAAGATCCGGCGGCGATCTATGCGCTCTCGTTCGAGACGGTGCGCCGCGAAGCCGCGCTCGATCGGTTTCCAAACGACGTCGCCGAAGTCGTGGTGCGTCTGATCCACGCCTGCGGCATGCCGGCCATCGCCGACGATATCGCTTTTACGCCGGGCGCGGTCGTCGCGGGGCGAAAGGCGCTCGCATCGGGTGCACCCATTCTGGTCGACGCCAACATGGTCGGTGCCGGGATCATCCGCCGTCATCTGAACGGCAATCCGGTCATTTGCACGCTCGACGATGACGGTGTTGCAGATGATGCCAAGCACGATGCGACGACGCGTTCCGCCGCAGCCGTCGATCGCTGGGCGCCGCGTCTCGACGGTGCAGTGGCGGTCATCGGCAATGCACCGACGGCATTGTTCCGGCTTTTGGAACTGATCGAAGACGGTGCGCCGAAACCGGCTGTGGTGCTCGGCTTTCCGGTCGGCTTCGTCGGCGCGGCGGAATCCAAGGACGCGCTGGCGGCGAATACATTGGGGCTTGAATTCATCACGCTGAAGGGGCGCGTCGGCGGCAGTGCCATCGCGTCCGCCGGCGTCAATGCTTTGGCGGGAGGCCTGTCATGAGCCTGCCCGTTACCGTGATTGGCATCGGTGAAGACGGATTGGACGGCCTTTCCGCTACGGCGCGTGATGCGCTGGATGCGGCGACGATGATCTGCGGCGGGGCGCGGCATCTCGAATTGCTGGGTGAGAATGACTCCCGCCCGCAGCGTGCGTGGGGTTTGAACCTTGCGGCAGATATCGAACGCATCGGCACGGCGGCAGCGGAAGAAAACGTCTGCGTTCTGGCCAGCGGCGATCCGCTTAATTACGGCATCGCGGTGCGAATGATCAAAATCCTCGGCGCCGATGCGGTCCGGGTGCTGCCGTATCCGGGGGCGTTCTCGCTGGCTGCCGCGCGCATGGGGTGGGCGCTCAGCGATCCGATGCTGAAGATGCTCAGCGTGCACTCGCGGCCGCTGGCGGCAATCCGCCGTGACATTCAGCCGGGTGCAAAGTTGATCGTCCTCAGTCGCGACGGTGCGTCGCCTGACGAGATCGCCGATGTTCTGGGGCGGATGGGGTACGGGCAAAGTCCGATGAGCGTGCTGGAACGCATCGGCGGCCACGCCGAGAGCAAAACCGACGCGTTGGCCTGCAACGGCTTCGAGCAGACCTTCGATAATCTGAATACGGTATGCGTCTCATGCGTTGCCGATGTCGACGTGGTCGCCTTGTCGCGTGCACCGGGCCTGCCCGACGATGCGTTCGACCACGACGGCACCATCACCAAGCGCGACGTCCGCGCCGTGACCCTGGCGGCGCTCGCGCCCAAGCCCGGCGAGGTCCTTTGGGATATCGGTGCCGGCAACGGGACGGTGGCCATTGAATGGCTGCGTCTGGAACCGGCGGCGCGCGCCGTCGCGTTCGAGCACGATGCGGAGCGTGTGGAACGGATTCGCATCAACGCCGAGAATCTGGGTGCACCGGAACTGGCCGTCGTCGAGGGAGATTTTCCCGGTGCGCTGGACGAGGACATTCCCGACCCGGACGTGATATTCGTCGGCGGCGGCATTGCCGCGAACAGCGACATTCTTGTTGCCGCCATCGATGCCTTGAAACCGGGTGGACGGTTGGTCGCCAATGCGGTAACGCTCGAAGCGCAGGCGCATCTGATAACGGCGGCCCGTGTCATGGGCGGTGAATTGGTGCAGATCGGCATTGCGCAGGCAGCGCCGGTCGGTGGTCTGACGGCGCTCAAACCGGCGATTGGCGTGCTGCAGTGGCGAACGGTGAAGTCATGAGCGCGCGGCTGTACGGCATCGGGGTCGGGCCGGGCGATCCGGAACTGTTGACGCTGAAGGCGGTGCGCCTGATCGGCTATGCCGACGTCATTGCCTATCCGGCGCCCGCCGACGGCACCGAAAGCATGGCCCGCGCCATCGCTGCGCCGCATATCCCGGCGGGTAAGACCGAGATCGTGATCGAAACGCCGATGATCCCGGGCCGATTCCCGGCCAACGACGTCTATGACAAGTATGCGGTCGAGATCGCCGGGCATCTGGATGCCGGGCGCAGCGTCGCCGTGTTGTGCGAAGGCGATCCGTTTCTCTATGGCTCGTTCATGTATCTGTTCGGCAGACTGGCCGAGAATTACGACAGCGAAGTGGTGCCGGGCGTGTCTTCGCTCGGCGCCTGTGCCGCACGTGCCGGACAGCCGCTGGTGTCGCGCAATCAGGTGCTGTCGATCGTACCGGCACCGCTCGACGAGCCCGATCTGGAAGCACGCATTGCCGCCGCAGATGCGGTCGCGATCATGAAAGTCGGGCGGCATCTGGACAAGGTGCGTGCCGTGCTTGCGAAACTGGGGCGGCTGGAAACGGCCGTCTATGTCGAGCGTGCGACGCTCGCCGACGAGAAAGTCATGCCCTTGAACGACCTTGATGCCGACCGCGCACCGTATTTTTCGATGATCCTGGCACGCCGCAGCGAACCGGTGGACGCATGAGCGCCCCGGCCCCCGTCTTCGTTGCGTTGACCGGCACAGGTGCGGCACTTGCCCGGCGGCTCGCTCAGTCGATGCCGAGTGCCGAAGTACACGGTCTGGCGCATCGCACCGATAACGCGGATCGCACGTTCACCGAAACACTGGCGCACGTGCGTGCGCTGTTTGCCGAGGGTCGCCCGATTGTGGGTGTTTGCGCTGCCGGGATTCTGGTCCGCGCCGTGGCACCGGTGCTGGCCGACAAGCGGGACGAGCCGGCGCTGGTCGCGCTCGCCGAAGACGGCTCGGCGGTGGTGCCGGTGCTGGGTGGGCATCGGGGCGCGAACAGGCTGGCGCGGGATATCGCGACCGTTCTCGGTATCGATGCTGCGGTGACGACCGCCGGCGACGTGGGTCTCGGCTTCGCACTGGATGATCCGCCCAAGGGCTGGCGCATCATGGATACGAACCCTGCCAAGGCGGTCATGGCGGCGATGCTGGGCGGGGATGCCGTCAATGTCGAACGCGCCCCGCATATTCCCGAAGCCGATTGGCTCATGGTGCCGAACGTCGACAGCAGCGCAGACGTGACGATCTGTCTGAGCGACAGTGCCGTCGATACCGATGCATCGACGCTGGTTATTCACCCGCAGATTCTGGTCGTCGGCGTCGGCTGCGAGCGCAACTGCACGCCGGACGAACTGGCGGCGCTGGTTGCCGAGACGTTGGCGGATGCCGGACTGGCACCGGGTGCGGTCGCATGCGTTGTCTCGCTCGATCTGAAATCCGACGAACCGGCGGTGCTGGCGCTGGCGGAAAGCTTGAATGTGGCGGCACGGTTCTTCGACGCCGCAACGCTGGAGGCGGAAACGCCGCGCCTCGCGAACCCTTCCGACGTGGTCTTCGCCGAGGTCGGCTGCCACGGGGTATCCGAAGGCGCGGCATTGGCCGCCGTCGGCAATGACGGTGAGCTGATTGTCGCCAAACGGAAATCGGCCCGTGCGACCTGCGCCGTCGCCCGCGCCGCCCACATCATCGACCCCGAGAGCATTGGCCGCGCGCGGGGCAGATTGTCGATCGTCGGCATCGGCCCCGGTCAGGCAAGTTGGCGCACGCCGGAAGTCAGCGCCTGGCTCTGCGAAGTGACCGATGTCGTCGGCTATGGCCTGTATCTCGATATTCTGGGCACGGCGATTGCCGGCAAGCAGCGCCACATGTCGGAACTGTCCGAGGAAGAAGCGCGCGTGCGCCGTTCCATCGAACTGGCCGCCGAGGGCCGCGAGGTCGCTTTGGTCAGTTCCGGCGATGCCGGGATTTACGCCATGGCGGCGCTGGCCTTCGAAGTGCTGGACCGCGACGACAACCCGGCCTTCAACCGTATCGATATCCGGGTCAGTCCGGGCATTTCGGCGGTGCAGGCGGCTGCCGCCAGAATCGGTGCGCCACTGGGCCATGATTTCGCGTTGATCTCTCTGTCCGATCTGTTGACGCCGTGGGATGTGATCGAGAACCGGATCGAAGCGGCGGCCCGGGGCGATTTCACGGTTGCGTTCTATAACCCGGTTTCCAAGCGCCGCCGCACGCAACTGGCCCGGGCCAGGGAAATTCTGCTGCAACACAGACCCGGCGACGTGCCGGTGGTGCTGGCCCGCAATCTGGGCCGTCCCGAGGAAGATGTGCGTGTTATCACTTTATCCGCGCTGGAAGTTGATATGGTCGATATGCTGACGCTGGTTCTGGTTGGATCCAGTGCCAGCCGTCATATCCACCGTGGCATGCGCGAATGGGTCTATACGCCACGCGGGTATGCCGCCAAGGCAACGCAGGCTTAAGAACGGGGAAACATCATGAGACTCTTTCTGGTCGTTTTAATGAGCTTTTTCATCGCTGCCGGCGCGCAGGCGCAATCGACGCCGCCGGCGCAGGGATCGGGGAGTGCCGGCGTTCTCGGTGACCTTGCCGATATCGTTTTCAAGGAAGCGGAAAAACGCGTCATCGAGGAATACTACGACCGCGTGCCGGGCGCGAAGAAACCCGACGACGATGATGACGATGCCCGCAAGAACTCGGCCAAGAAAGACAAGGGCAAGAAAGACAAAAGCAAAGGCAAGGGCCGGGGTAATGGACTGCCGCCAGGCCTCGCCAAGCGCGCCCAGCTGCCGCCGGGTCTTGCCAAGCGCGGCAACCAGTTACCGCCGGGGCTGATGAAGGGCGATCTGCCGTCCGATCTCGAAAGCAAGCTCGGCGACCTGCCGAAGAATGTCGAGCGCGTGATCGTCGATGATGACGTGCTTTTGGTACAGAAGGGTACGGACCTGATCCTCGATGTGCTCGAAGGGGTGATCAGAGGCCAATGACCGTTCATTTCATCGGTGCCGGACCAGGCGCAGCGGACCTTATCACGGTGCGCGGTCTGAAACTTATTCAGGACGCCCCGGTCGTTCTCTATGCCGGTTCGCTGGTGCCTGAAGCAATTATCGCCGAAGCGGCGACGGATGCGCTGGTCATGGACACGGCACCGATGCATCTGGACCAGATCGTCGAGGAAATGCGCAAGGCCCATACCGCGGGCAAGGACGTTGCACGTGTGCATTCGGGCGACCCGTCGCTGTACGGTGCCGTTGCCGAGCAGATGCGTCGGCTTGATGCGATGGGGATTGATTACGACGTGACGCCCGGCGTATCCGCTTATGCGGCGGTGTCGGCGGCGCTGAAGAAAGAGCTTACGCTGCCGGACGTGGCGCAGACGGTGATCCTGACGCGGACCGCCGTCCGCTCGTCGTCGATGCCCAACGCGGAAGATCTGGATACGTTGGGTAAATCCGGCGCGACACTGGCGATACACTTGTCGGTCAACAATCTGGCGCATGTGCAGCGCGCGTTGATCCCGCATTACGGCGAAGACTGCCCGGTCGTCGTCGCCTATCGGGTGACGTGGCCCGACG